>Ga0209290_1000127_pt1 | contig 73517 bp, 79 predicted proteins | sample EN1Hudsemesocosm_2_FD_184632 | JGI IMG/M metagenome (GOLD analysis project Ga0209290, IMG submission 184632) | Methane-oxidizing microbial communities from mesocosms in the Hudson Canyon - EN10B Hudson Canyon (SPAdes) (version 2) | ecosystem: Environmental > Aquatic > Marine > Cold seeps... | reverse complement strand
ATTAAAGCCAGCAACTCAGTGGGCTTTAAGCCAGGTAAAGCATTGAAAGAAGCCGTCAATAGTTAAATATTGATGCATCTGGGTGCCGTGGTATCATGCCGCGGCGCGCAAGCGCTTGTTGTTGATTAATAATCTCTATCTCACAAGTGGTAAAACAGATGTTAAAGTTTAAGTTCCTATTATGGGCACTCGCCCAAGTTCTCAAAAAAAATGCCAAGAAAAACCCTGCCTGTGCGGAATACATTGCCGGCAAAGATCTGGTTTTTCAAATCCAAACAGTGAGCGGCAGCGGTCGTAACTACACTGTTAAAGATGGCAAAGTAAAATCCTCAGCTGGCCTAACTAAAGAACCTACCTTCACTCTTACTTTTAAAGACGCAGCCACTGGCATGTCGATCTTAACCGCCAAAGATAAAAATGCATTTATGGCCGGTATTCAAAGTAAAGATTTGGTGATTGGCGGAAACTTTGCCGAAGTAATGTGGTTCCAAGGCTTAACTAAATTCCTGAAACCTAAAAAGAAAAAATAACCTATGACAAAACCCCTCGGACTTACCCAAAAAATTCTCATTGCCATGGTGTTGGCCATTTTCGCTGGCGCGTTGGCACAAGCTATAACGGGTTTTACCGATTGGCTTGATGTGCTCATAAAAGACTGGCTAGCAGGTGGCCTGTTTTTTGTGATGGGTAAAATCTTTGTGGCCACCCTAAAGTTATTAGTGGTGCCCATGGTGTTTGTATCACTTGTGTGTGGTGCAGCCAGTTTGGGGGGCGGTAAACAAATGGGCCGCTTGGGCGGTAAAACCGTGCTGTTGTATTTGTTTACCACAGCCGTGGCCATTACTCTGGCCATGGTCTTGGCCTTGTTATTTCAACCTGGCGTGGGTGCCGAGCTTACCAGTACTTCCCAGGTGAGTATCTCCCAGGGCAGCTCATTCGCTAAGGTGCTTATTGATATTTTTCCCAGTAATCCCATCGCGGCCATGGCCGAAGGCAAGATGCTGCAAATTATCGTGTTTGCCCTATTGTTAGGGGTCGCCATTAATCACAGTGGTGAAGCCGGCGAAAGACTAAAGAAAAACTTCCAGGACTGGAACGAAGTGGTCATGAAGTTAGTTGGCATGTTAATGCAGCTGGCTCCCTACGGCGTATTTGCATTGTTATTTAATTTGTTTGCCAGCAAGGGTTTGGGTGCCATCGAAGAGTTGGCGGTGTATTTTGCCACGGTTGTGCTGGTGCTGGTGTTGCATGCCACCATCGTATATCCCTCTTTACTGGTGGTGTTAGCGCGCTTAAAACCCACCATCTTCTTTAGAAAGATGCGTCCCGTGCAGCTGTTTGCCTTTAGTACTGCCTCCAGTAATGCCACCCTGCCTATTACCATGACCACAGTGGAAAACCGTTTAGGGGTGGATAATAAAGTGGCTTCATTCAGCCTGCCTTTAGGGGCCACCTTAAACATGGATGGCACCGCCATCATGCAAGGTGTGGCCACTGTATTTATTGCTCAGGCCTATGGCATTGATTTATCGGCCATGGATTATTTAACCGTAATCGTTACCGCCACGCTTGCCTCCATTGGTACTGCGGGTGTGCCGGGCGTAGGTTTAGTCATGTTGTCGTTGGTACTGACCCAGGTTGGTCTACCGGTAGAAGGCATCGCATTGATTATTGGTGTGGACCGTTTATTGGATATGTTGCGCACGGCGGTAAATGTAACGGGTGATGCAGCGGTATCGTGCATTGTTGCCAAGTCTGAAGGCCAATTGGACCTAGCGTGTTTTGAAAGCGAAGGTTCTAAATCGGCGCAGTCTGATGGTTTTGTGAAATAGTTTAGTAGAGGATTAGAATGCGTTGGATGTGTTTGCCCATGTTGTTATGGGCACAACTGGCTTGCTCGGCTTCGGCCCAGCAAAAAATTGAAGATTTAGCCCTGCAAGTGGCCCCTTTATGGCAAACCATTCGGCCTGTGTGTGTGATGGCGGTGCAGGCGGATTTGCAACCGGCGCTACAGGCAAGGTTGGACTATTTAGACAGCCAATTACTGGCCAGCAATCTAATTGGCCGCTTGGTAGAACAGGTGGGGCCAGATACTAATAGCGCCTGGAGCTCTCAAATTTGGGCATTGCAGGAGCAATTGGAATTCTCGGCGTTATCCCCTGTTGAGCGAGAACCATTGCGAGAATATTACTTTAAGTTGCAAACCCAAACGCCTGGGGAGCATCGCTCCAAGCTGGTGGCGGATGTGCAATATATGAGTGAGCAACTGAATATGACCCTGCGTCAGCAAATTTGGAAAAGCTGCCATGCACTGGGTTTAAGCCAGTTATCCACACCGCAAATGGAAGAGGCCGTTGAGCAATTGTGGTTGAAGCAAGCCAAGCGTGTGCAAAACCAGCTGCACGATGAGTTATCGGCTTTCTACTTTTACAGTTTTCGCGCGGTGGAAAATACCGAGCTTATGGTTATCGCTAATTTATCTAACGAACTAAGGCCTTGGGTGGATACTACAAAAGTTGCTATTGAAGACTATTTTGCCAATATTCGTGCTCAGTTGGTGGCTTACCCTGTGCTGCCTTCTAGCCCTTTAACTGACGGTCCATTTCCTGCCAGCAGTCCTTGGCAACCCACACGCTCTCAAGGTACGTTTAACAGCATTAACCCTTGAGCTAATGCTGTGATTGGTCCTTGGCGTCTAGCATTACCCCTTAAGCTGACGGGCCATTTCCTGTAATTCGTCCTTGGCGTCTAATACTTTTTCTAGGCCCGCTTCAGCCTTATCCATATCCAGATTAAGGCTGGTTTTCAATTCATCCGTAATGAACTCCAACGGCGCATCGTTTAGCTTCTGTTCGCTTAACAAGCGAGACGAGACAAACAGCATCTTGCTTAACATGCTGTGCTCGCCGTCATAGCCTGGCTCGTTCTGGTAGCGAATGGCGGTGCATACCTCATCTGGCAAACCCCACTGCTTAAACAAATTACTGCTGATTTGCTCGCGAGTAATACCCATTAGGTGCTGCTCTATGTAGTAACGATTAATCTGTGGGTTGGCCTCAATGTGACGATTCACCAGATTAAAGTGTGGTGGAAAAACATGGCCCAGCAACAAAAATCCAAAGTTATGCAGCAGCCCACATAAATAGGCCATGCCCTGACTGGGCCTTTGCTTGGGCGGTAAGGCACGTACCAGCTCGGCCATCATGGCGGCGGTGTAGACACTTTGCTGCCAAAAGGGCGTATACCCCTGGGGGCCGTCTTTGGGCACTGACAGGGTTCTGCCTAACGATAAACCCAGGGCCAGGTTGATGACCAAATCAAATCCCAGCACCCGAATTACCGCTTCCTCCACGTTGGTGATGGTACCGGCAATGCCGTAATAGGGGCTGTTGGCCCAGCTAATAACCTGGGCGGCTAACCCTGGGTCATGACCCACCAGTTCGGCCAGTTCATCGCTTTCGGCATCTGGGTCCATGCGCAAATCTATGATGCGTTGCGCGGTTTCTGGCATGGGCGGCATATCTAGGGTTTCTTCCAGGCGCTGGTGGATTCGGCGGGTGGTGAAGTTTTTAACGGCGTGAATAATTTGCGAGGTATCCTCGCTCCACTGCTGTTCGGGTAACGCGATTTTGGGCACCTTAGAGCAATAGTCCCCAACGTGGGCACTGCTTACTAGAGTTTGAAAATCAGTCATGGGAATTTCCAGCTGTTGTTCGTCGCTGATTTCCATGGAAATACTGCTGCAGGTAAGCAGCCCCTCATCCACGTACGTCTCGAGCCCCGTTACCTGAGGTAAAGCCGGAATGGATTGCAAGTTAAGGCCGCGTCGAATTTTGTCGACCTTGTCTTGCGACGAGGGTTTGAGTTGGCGCGAGGTTAGAGTTTGAAGTTTATTAAGGTCGAGGATTTTTTGGGCCGGAAAAATTACCTGAATACGGCCATGCTCGTCTTCCAGGATGGAGAGTTGTGCTGAGTTTTCTAAGATTCCTGGCATATTAAAAACCGCTGATGGCCTCGAGAATGTTGATATGTCGGCAACCCGGTATTCCACGTTCCATTCATCCAAAACTGCCTGGACTTTTTTGGGTAATCCCATGGTGCCTCTCGCTCTATTAATAGTAGACGGTAAAGAAGTCCCGGGGACAATATTCACCACATTCGGGCCTATAAATTAACTATAGACAAAACTGGTCATTTTTCTGGCGGGTTTTGTGATGGGGTAATCAATAATGATTTTTGTAAGCTCACGGCTCTCACTTATGCCAAACCAATCGGAAAGCATGCTGAGTATGGTTCTGGCTGGGAAATTCTGGTGCTATTTACAGGAATCTAAACAGCACCAGAAATAGGTGGGTTAGCTGGACACTGACACAGGCGAGCGAATTAAATAATCAAACGCGCCTAGGGAGGCCTTGGCCCCTTCCCCCATGGCGATGATGATTTGTTTGAACGGCACAGTGGTCACGTCGCCCGCGGCGAATACACCGGCCATGGAAGTTTCCCCTTTGGGGCTTATTTCGATTTCACCGCGGCCACTTAGCTCAATACCAGAATCTTTTAACCATTCGGTATTGGGTACAAGGCCAATTTGCACAAAGATTCCCGCCAGTGTTACCTGTTTTAACTCGCCCGTGTTGCGGTCTTTATACTCAAGTGCCGTCACCCGTTGGCCATCTCCCAACACCTTAGTCGTTTGCGCCATAGTGATGATTTCAATGTTGGCTAGGCTGTTAGCCTTGTCTATCAATACCTGGTCGGCGCGCAGGGTATCGGCAAACTCTAGTACCGTTACCGATTCCACAAGACCTGCCAGATCGATGGCCGCCTCTATGCCTGAGTTGCCGCCACCAATCACCGCCACCGGTTTGCCTTTAAATAATGGGCCGTCACAGTGAGGGCAGTAGGCCACACCCTTGTTGCGATATTCTTGTTCGCCGGGCACATTCATTTCACGCCAGCGTGCACCGGTAGCCAACAACACCGAGCGGCTCTTTAATGTGGCGCCATTGACCAGTTGCAAAGCAATGTATCCGTCGTCTCCTTGTTCGGCACTCACGATTTTTTGGGCCAACTGCCCGTCCATGATATCCACTTCATATTCACGAACATGCTCCTCCAACGATGCCACTAACTTGGGCCCCTGGGTGGCCTTCACCGAGATGAAATTCTCAATGGCCATGGTATCCAATACTTGGCCGCCAAAACGGTCGGCCACTATGCCGGTCCGAATACCTTTGCGGGCCGCATAGATGGCAGCGGATGCGCCAGCTGGGCCGCCCCCTACTACCAATACATCGAAGGCAGGTTTTTCATTGAGGGCCTGGCTTTCTTTTTCGCTTGAGCCGCTATCTAATTTTTTCAATATTTCTTTGAGGCTAATGCGCCCCTGTGCAAACAGTTCGCCGTTTAAATACACACTGGGCACCGCCATGATATTGCGTTGCGTCACTTCTTCTTGAAACAAAGCACCGTCAATCATGGTGGTGGTGATGTTGGGGTTAATGGCCGCCATCATGTTTAAGGCTTGCACCACCTCTGGGCAGTTCTGACAGCTTAACGAGATGTAAATTTCGAAGTTAAGCGGCCCGGTTAAGGAAGCGATTTGTTGCTTGATATCGTCTTCGATCTTCATGGGGTGGCCGCCGGAGTGCAACAGGGCTAGCACTAAAGATGTAAATTCATGGCCCATGGGCAAGCCGGCAAAATTTATATTGGTACCGTTTACTGACGATACCTTCATGCTGGGAGTACGCTGTGAATGATCCTGATTCTCGGATACCGACACCAGCGGGTGTAAACCGGCGATATCCTTCGCCAATTTATAAATTTTTTGGGAATTGTCACTGTCGTCTACCGACACGGTGAGCTTTACCTCACTCTTAAGGTTCTCAAGGTAGCTTTTAAGTTGTTGTTTCATGGTTGCATCTAACATATCGATACCTCTGCGTAGTTGCGGAAAATTAACGGTGACTGATGATTTGGAATTAGAAATTGAACGTGGGGAGTGAGTTAAATATCACCGGAAAACAACCACGGTTGTTGGAGGCTTTCCGGTGCGCAGCAAATTAACCTTTTAAAAGATTTGCTGCCGTTTTAGCTATGGACTCTAGATCTTGCCTACAAGATCCAAAGACGGCGCCAATGTTTCTTCACCTGGCTGCCATGCGGCTGGGCATACTTCACCATCGTGCTCGGCAACATACTGAGCCGCTTGTACTTTACGTACTAGGTCTTTAGCGCTACGGCCAATGCCTAGGTCATGAATTTCAGCAACCTTAATCACGCCTTCAGGGTTCACTAAAAAGGTGCCACGCAGCGCTAGGCCTTCTTCTTCAATCATCACACCAAAGTTGCGGCTAATTTGACCGGTAGGGTCGCCAATCATTGGGTAGTTAATTTTGCCTATGGTGTCAGAGCTGTCGTGCCATGCTTTGTGAGTGAAATGGGTATCGGTAGATACGCTGTACACTTCCACACCCAGCTCTTGAAGCTGAGCGTAATGGTCGGCCATGTCGCCTAATTCGGTTGGGCATACAAAGGTAAAGTCGGCAGGGTAAAACATGAATACGGCCCACTTGCCGGCCAGATCTTTTTCGCTCACATCAACAAACTCACCTTTATTGAAGGCGGTGGCATTAAATGGTTGAACCTGAGTATTGATAATAGATTGGTACATTTTGTATCTCCTGGTTGATGACGAGGCCGTGTTTCGACTCCATGGATGCATTGTGGGGTATGACGAAGAAATTGGATAATTGATTGATTTGATAGCTTCGATAGTTTTTGACTATTGTAGCTTCTGATTAATAGTGTCGTGATTGGTCTTATTTATTAGAGGGGGAATTGGTTAGTATCGATAACGGTCGTAATATCTACAGGGCAAATTATGAATAAAGCACAGAATGTTTTTATCACCGGAGCATCATCTGGCCTAGGCAAACAAATGGCGAAGGAATTTGCCCGCCGGGGTTACAACCTGGCCCTTACTGCCCGGCGCCTGGATATTTTAGATGGCCTTAAAAAAGAGTTAGAACAGGAATACAAAATAAAGGTGTTTGTGGCCAGCTTGGACGTGCAAGACCCACAACAAACTGGTGAGGTACTGGCGGCAGCGGCAAAAGAGTTGGGTGGGCTAGATAAAGTATTGGCCAATGCTGGCATTGGCTACACCGAGCGCATAGGCACACCAAATGCTTTTGAACATGCCCGCCAGATGATCAATACCAATGTTATTGGTGCCATGGCCACCATAGATGCTGCGGTGCATTTATTTCGCCAGCAGGGTCATGGTCATATTGTGGCCATTAGTTCGGTGGCAGCGTTCCGGGGCATGCCAAGTTCTTCTGCTTACTGCGCTTCAAAGAGTGCCGTCACCACCTATAGCGAGGCGTTACGGGCTGAGACCCATAACGAAAATATTGATGTGACCTTACTGTCCCCTGGCTATATCGACACGCCTATTAATCAAGGGGCTGCGAGCCGCCCATTTCTAATTGATGTGGAAAAAGGCGGTAAAATTCTGGTGTCGTTAATTGAGAAAAAGGTAAAACGCTCCACCGTTCCGTCCTGGCCCTGGGGGTTGGTTGCCAGACTGTTAGCTTATTTACCCACCGGAATATTGGTGCGTGCTCTAGGGTGATCCGAGAATTTATTGTGAACCCCCCCACGGGTAACGTTAGTTAACTACGGCTACTTTTATTCAGCCTTAATTTGACCAGGGCAATTAGGCCTTATAAGCATTGAATAAAACCAAAGAGCAATAACGGTTAGAAGGATTTTTAGAACTCAGAATGGTTAAAAACTTAAATTGACATCAGATAAATTGATTTTCGCTAATTCACGTATTTTCTCTGCCAATTGTCTGTAAAAACTGCGATTGGGAGAATTACGTCGCCATGCTAATACATGAGTGCGAGACAGTTTTAACTTCTCCACCTCTCTAATACTGAGACCTTGAGGTTGGTGTATTTCAGAAAAGATATAAAGCGCGGGTAGAAAGGTTAATCCCATCCTCATGATCACCATTTGACGTAAGGCGTCTAGGCTGGTGCCCTCGTAATCCCTGGCAATATTGGCGCCTAATTCTACACACTGCAACTCCATCTGGTGGTAGCTGCTGTATTGCTCTACTAGCGTCAGTATATTTTGCCCGCGCAGGTGGTGGGTTTTGATTTTTTTTAACTTAGCAAGTGGATGATCCTCTGGCGTAACCAGTTGTAGTGGTTCATGAAATAGTATCTCAGTCGTCAAGCGAGGGTTGCTGAAAGGCCGAGGAATCAGTACTAGGTCCAGCCGTCCTTCCAATAGGTCAAGTTCCAGTGTTTTGGGCATATTCTCCCTGACGTATAGCTTCAGTGAAGAGTAGGCTTGATGTAGATCGGGTAAAATGTTCGGTAGCAGGTAAGGGCCAACAGTAGGTGATACCCCCATACGGAATGTGCCCCCCGGCCCCTGATTGATCACCGTCGCCTGATCCATAAGTCCGTTCATCTCCTCAATCACTTGTCGGGCATTGCCCAATAAGTCCCGACCTGCAGGGGTTAGGGTTGCGCCGCTGCGACTTCGTTCGAACAAGGTTAGATTTAAGGTTTTTTCTAGGTTATAGATCTGCGCCGTTAGTGTTGGTTGACTAATATTCAAGCTCTCGGCAGCGCGGCGGAAAGCCGTGGACTCCGCTAGGCAGACAAAGTACTCCAGCTGTTTAATTGTTGGGGTTCCTAGCGCCATAATCTCTCAATAATGTGGATATTATTTAGTGGTGATAGGTATATGCTATCACTAAAACTTAATATGTTCTATTGAGCTATCACGATTAGAGCCGCATATTGCACCTGTAAATATGAGAGGAGGCGGGCATGGATAAACTTGTAAAAGGCGTTTTGAAGTTCCAGCAGCAATTTTTTGTAGAAAATAGAGCGCTCTTTGATGAGCTGGCCACTGGCCAGAGCCCTGAGGTGCTGTTTATTACTTGTGCAGACTCTCGTATCGACCCTCACCTGATCACTGGGACTAAGCCTGGAGATCTATTTGTGTGTCGCAATGCAGGAAATATTGTTCCGCCTTATTCACATTCGGCTAAAGGTATGTCAGCTTCTATTGAGTACGCTGTTACCGTGCTTGGAGTAAAGGATATTGTTGTTTGTGGTCACAGTGACTGTGGCGCTATGAAAGGCGCACTGGCTATGGATACATTGTCCTCAGTTCCCGAGGTGCGAGATTGGCTAGAATTTGTACAGCCGGCAGTGGAAAGCCTTGACTGTGTAGATCATGGCCCTGAGCTTGAGTTATTAACTGAAGAGAATGTATTATTACAGCTTGAAAACCTGAAGTCCCACCCGGCTGTTGCTACTAAACTAGCGGAAGGTGAACTTAGCCTACATGCTTGGATATACGATATTGCCAGCGGCGGTGTTAGTTGTAGTCACCCTGAGAAACGAGATTATCAACCCATTTCCCAACACTACTAATAAGAAGAAATGAAATGAAAAATCTACTACCCCTTAATATACGTTCATTACTCGCCAGTATTATTCTGGTTTATTCATTTGGCGTATTCGCCAATGTAGAGAGTAGGGATCAACCCTCAGCTAATGTATGTGCGGCTCATGATAGGTCTACGGAGCAGTGTATACAGTTTGTTCGGGGCTACCTAGATGCAATACTGCAACTTAATGAAGTGGGTTTTAATCCGCATTTTTCTAAATTGGAACAACGAGCTTTCAATAACCGCGTCGGTAAAGCCAACCTACCTGAGCTAATTAAAAAGGAACTTAATCTTTGTTTGCCAAAAGTTGTGGATGCTCACGAAATTTTGGCAGATACTGACCAAAAGTTGCCATTGCAAGATGCTTTATTAAAAGCCTTGAAGGTTAAGTACCCTTGTTAGGAGCATTAAATATCAACAATAAAACCGCCCGCTACTATATCCATATGGCTGAATGGGCTCTAGTACTGTTCATTTTTTGGTTGCTGCTTTCGGGATTCTTGGAGCCCTTATTGCTAAGCTTCGGTGCTGTGTCTGTGATTATTGTGCTTTATGTATTAAAGCGCATGGATGAAGTTGATGAAGAGAGACAGAAAACAGGTACGGGCTTTCAACTTATTAGGTACCTACCTTGGTTATTTGTGGAAATCGTAAAATCCAGCATTCAGGTGACTAAACTTATTTGGGGGCCCTCAGAAAAACTTTCACCTGTGCTGGAAAAAATCAGTGCCCAAGACGTTCCTATGGAAAGTCGTGTCCTATATGCAAACTCAATCACTCTTACTCCTGGTACCTTAAGCGTAGATTTGGAAGATGGAGAAGTGACCGTTCATGCATTGCAAAAAGCCTCCATTGACGAGCTTAAGAAAGGCCATATGGAAAATAAGATCACGGGCCTGTGGGGTAAAAATAAATGACTGAAATATATGCAGCAGTTTGTATTGGCATTTTAGTCGTTATGGGTGTGGCGCTTGCAAGAGCCTATAGTGCGCCCACAGTCTATGACCGTATACTGGGTGTGAATATGTTTGGCACCAAAACAGTATTGTTCATTGCTGTTGGAGGCTTCTTGACGGGGCGCCCTGATTTTCTTGATATTGCAATTGTTTATGCCCTTATCAACTTTATAGGAATGGTGGCTGTACTTCGATTTTTCGAATACACAGCCCCTATTGAATAACACATTAATAACAGTGGATGGACATGTTTATATTAGACATCGTCAGTAGTGTCCTGCTCATTGCAGGGGTGTTTTTTGGATTGAGCGGCGCCATAGGGCTTTTCAAATTACCGGACTTTTTTACGCGCGTGCACGCAGCAAGTGTCACGGATTCTATTGCTGCAATATTGATTATTGTGGGGCTGCTATTGCAAACCTCTTTTGACTTAAATACTGCCAAGCTTTTATTCATTCTAACCTTTCTAATGATTACTAGCCCAACCTCGTCTCATGCACTTGCTAAGTCTGCCCGCCACGGGGGGTTATTAACATTGCCTGAAGAAAAAGAAAAACAACAGGAGCAAACCCATTAATGGGAGAGTTTATTGATTTGGTATTGCTGGCAATGCTAGCACTGACCGCTTTACGAATTATATTCCTAAAAGACTTATTCGCCGTTGTTATGCTATTTGGTATTTACAGCTTTTTGTCTGCATTGATATTTGTAAACCTTGATGCAGTGGATGTTGCTTTCACCGAGGCGTCGGTTGGCGCGGGTATTTCTACGGTATTAATGCTGGGTACTTTGGCGTTAACAGGCCGCAAAGAAAAAGAAAATACTCACTCGTCGATCTTGCCCTTGCTTGTTGTGTGCATCACAGGGGCTGCACTGATTTATGGCACGTTGGATATGCCTCCTTTTGGTCATCCTGACAATCCGGTGCATGAACATGTGGCCCCCCGGTACATTGAAGAGTCCCCTAAAGAAATTGGACTGCCCAATATGGTGACCTCTGTCTTAGCCAGTTACCGAGGCTTTGATACGTTAGGCGAGACGGTGGTTGTATTTGCTGCGGCAATTGGTGTACTTGCATTGTTAGGTACTGGCCGAAAAGAAGACGACGAAGCGCCAGAGTCGGGTTTAAAGAGCCATCATGTTCTTCACGTTGTAGCCAAAATTATAATTCCGTTGACCATTCTGTTTGCTCTTTATGTGCAGTTTCATGGTGACTTTGGGCCCGGTGGTGGTTTCCAAGCGGGGGTTATTGCGGCAGCGGCTTTCATCTTATACACACTGGTGTTTGGTTTATCCAAATCAATGGACGTGATTGGTCCCAAGTTTTTGCAGTTCATGGCGTCCTTTGGAGTATTGCTTTACGCCAGTGTGGGTTTGTACAGCATGTATAAAGGCGGTCAGTTTCTCGATTATAGTAAACTCGCAGTGGACCCAGTGGCTGGCCAACACTACGGCATTATTATTATTGAATTAGGTGTGGGGATAACCGTATTTGCTGCCATGCTGAGTATTTTTTATGCCTTTAGTAGTCAAGCAGAGAGGTCAAACATCCAGTGAATTTTATTCTTGATTATTACAACTACTGGATTGTCGTCTTTTTGATGATGACGGGTTTTTACATCGTAATATCCGCTAACAATCTTGTTAAAAAAATTGTTGGTCTTAATGTCTTTCAAACTTCTGTTTTTATGCTTTATATCTCCATGGGTAAAGTGAGCGGTGGCACCGCACCCATTCTGGTTGAAGGTGTCACCCTGTATTCAAACCCGTTACCCCATGTACTTATTCTCACCGCCATTGTGGTGGGTGTAGCCACAACGGCAGTGGGCCTTTCGCTTATTGTTCGGATCAAACGCGCTTACGGCACAGTTGAAGAAAATGAATTTAAAAATCAGGATGACGCCATATAATGCTTGAACAACACTTGGCCGTCCTTCCTATTATTCTGCCGCTAATTGCTGCACCTATTGTTCTGATTTTGGGCCGATCAATTCTTTCTTGGGGCTTCGCCACGTTCATCAGTGGTTGGGCTTGTTTGGTTTCATGGCAATTATTAACTGCTACGTTATCGGGTGGTGTGATCAGTTATGCCGTGGGGGGCTGGCCGCCACCTTGGGGCATCGAAATGCGTGTGGATACAGCCAATGCATTTGTTTTGCTAGCCGTATCTTTCATTTCAACCTTAGTATTATTATTTTCAAAAGAAAGTATTAAAAAAGAAATTGATGAATCACAACATACCTTATTTTATACAGCCTACTTACTTTGTTTGGCGGGTCTATCTGGGATATTAATTACCGGGGATGCGTTTAACCTGTTTGTATTTTTAGAGATTTCTTCTCTTGCCACATACACCCTTGTGAGTCTGGCTAGAGATCGTCAATGTTTAACAGCCGCGTTTCGCTACCTTGTGATGGGCACTATTGGTGCTACCTTCATATTGATTGGTGTGGGCATGCTGTACATGAAGACCGGCACTCTAAACATGCTGGACTTAGCTGAACGCATTCACGCCTATGACAGTAGTCGGACCATTAATACGGGCTTGGCATTTATTATGGTGGGTGTGGGCATTAAGCTTGCGCTGTTCCCGCTTCATGCATGGTTGCCGGCGGCATATACTCATGCGCCTTCAGCTGTCACTGCCTTCCTAGCCAGTACTGCAACCAAGGTTGCCGTTTATGTGATGATCAGATTCATCTTTACGATCTTTGGTGCAGAGCATGTCTTTGAAAACATGGGCATGGATTTGATATTGATGGTGTTGGCGGTCGTAGCCATTTTCAAATGCTCTTACATGGCAGCCGTTCAAAGTAATGTGAAAACCGTGTTGGCTTATTCCAGTTTGGCGCAAATTGGTTACATGATATTGGGTGTGAGCCTTGTGAGTGTAACGGGTTTAATGGCCAGTATGATTCACATTTTCAACCACGCACTGATGAAAGGCGCTCTATTCATGGCTGTGGGTGCTGTGTTCTATCGTTTGGGGTCAGTGGATATAAAAGCCTTCCGCGGTTTAGGCAAGCAAATGCCACTTACCATGGCGGCCTTCACTATTTCTGGCCTTAGTATTATTGGTGTACCGCTAACGGTTGGTTTCATTAGTAAGTGGTACTTAGTAACTGCGGCATTAGAGCAAAATCATTGGGTGATCGCGGCGTTAGTATTGGCCGGCTCATTATTGGCCATTGTATATATTGGTAGGGTGATAGAAGCGGCTTATTTTCAAGAACCAGAAAATGGCCAAGCTAATGTGAAAGAAGTGCCCTGGACTATGTTGCTTCCCATGTGGGTCTTAGTCATCGCCAATATTTATTTTGGTGTGGATACCAGCCTTACGACAGAAGCTGCAAAAAATGCCTCGGAAATACTATTCCAAAACAGCACTGAAATTAGTGCACTAGTAGATTCACTACACGGCCCTGCTTCCCAGATGATTAACGAAGCAAATGTATTAAGCGTGGAGGTGGCTCAATGAACCTTTGGCAAGGGCTTGAGCCTTCACAACTAATAACCCTATCCATTGTGGTTCCATTTATTGGAGCCTTGTTGGTGGCCGCTACCGGTAAAATTCCCAATCTTCGTGAAGCGGTCACGTTAACCACAGCAACCATCCTGTTTTCTATCGTTCTAGCCATTACGGATTACACCTTCAAAGGGGTCGAACTTAAGCTGGATGTGGTTGAATTATTCCCAGGCTTAGGAATTAACTTTGCGGTGGAACCGTTAGGTGTCTTGTTTGCACTGGTTGCGAGTTTCCTTTGGATCATCACTAGCATTTATGCCATTGGCTATATGCGCGGTCATAATGAAGAAAATCAAACTCGCTTCTTTCTTTGTTTTGCCTTGTCCATCAGTTCTGTCATGGCCATTTGTTTTTCTGGCAACCTGCTAACCTTATTTATTTTCTACGAAGTACTAACGTTAGCCACCTATCCATTGGTGACACATTCAGGTACCGATGCAGCGAAGAAAGGTGGTCGCACTTACTTAGGTATTCTTCTCAGTACTTCTATCTGTTTCTTATTATTTGCCGTGTTAGGTACCTACAGTTTAACCGGCACCTTGGATTTCCAAGCGGGTGGCATCTTCACGGAAGAAACCAATAAAACGGTATTGGGTGTCTTGCTGGTATTGTTCTGCTACGGCATTGGTAAAGCGGCCATCATGCCGTTTCACCGTTGGTTGCCTGCCGCTATGGTGGCACCCACTCCAGTGAGTGCACTGTTACATGCTGTAGCTGTGGTTAAAGCCGGGGTGTTCAGTATTTTAAAAGTGATGATTTATATTTTTGGTCTTGACGAGCTTAAAGAACTCACAGCAACAGACATCATGCTGTATATCGGTGCAGCGACCATATTGCTTTCATCCTGCATTGCCATGACCAAAGATAATCTAAAGGCCCGTCTTGCTTACTCCACCGTTAGCCAGTTGAGCTACATTGTGGTGGGTGCGTTATTAGCATCATCTATTGCCTCAGCCGGTGCTGCATTACATATTGCTACCCACGCGGTGGGTAAAATTACTCTGTTCTTTTGTGCGGGTGCCATCATGGTGGCGGCCCATAAAAAAGAAATTAGCGACATGGTGGGCCTTGGCCGACAAATGCCCATTACCTTTATCGCGTTTGGCATTGGTGCCATTAGCATTATTGGTTTGCCACCCATGGCGGGTACCTGGAGTAAATGGTACCTAATTATTGGTGCACTTGAAGCTGATAAGCTCTTTATTGTAGCGGTGTTAATGATCAGTTCGTTATTGAATATTGCTTACTTATTGCCGATTCCAATTAAGGCATTTTTTAATACTCAACCTGAAGGGGCTGAGCCCTGGAGCTGGTCACAAACCAAGGAAGCGCCATTACCAATATTGATTGCCTTAACCGTCACCTCCATCAGTTGTTTGGTATTGTTCTTCTATCCTCAACCCCTGATCGATCTTGTTAATTTGATCCCGGGTGTTTCAACTAAAATGGGGGAAGGCTAGATGTCTGATCATCATGATTCAGCTGGCTGGTTCGATAAACCAGAAAACGTCAAAAAAATGCTGAAAGTGTTTTACGTTCTCTGTGTGTTATTAGTGGTGGCTGACCTTATTGTGCATCGCCACATTTATCACAGCTGGGAAAACATACCTGCCTTTTATGCCATCTACGGTTTTGTGGGCTGCTCTATCTTAGTGTTTGTCGCTAAATGGATGCGCACTTTCTTAATGCGTGGGGAGGACTATTACGATGAGTAATATGATTCCATTTCTTCCTTTGATGTTTGGTGCAGTCGCAGCGTTATTTTTACGCGGCTGGACGCGCAACATTATTATGTTGGCCGCACCTGTTGTGGGTGCCTTGAATTTGATGGGATTGGAATACGGTGTGTTCTGGTCCATGGAATTTATGGGTTATGCCCTGGAGCCGGTGAAAATTGATAAGTTAAGCTTAATGTTTGGCTACTTGTTTCACCTGGCTGCCCTGATCGCCATCATTTATGCGCTGCACGTTAAAGACACGGTTCAACACGTGGCGGGTTTGGCATATGCGGCCAGTGCCGTTGGTGCTGTCTTTGCCGGTGACTTACTAACCTTATTTATTTTCTGGGAGTTGTTGGCGCTTACTTCTGTGTTCCTCATTTGGGCTCGAAGAACTGACCGCGCCTACTCAGCGGGTTTTCGCTATTTAATTATTCAAATTCTATCCGGTGTTTTATTGCTTGCGGGTCTATTGATCTTTGCGCAAGTGAATAACAGTTTGTTGTTTACACACATAGGTTTAGAGCACGACGGTGTGGCAGAAATTGGCGCTTGGTTAATTTTTGCGGCCTTTGGTATTAAGTGTGCCTTCCCATTTGTACATAATTGGTTAACGGATTCCTATCCTGAATCCACACCCAGCGGCACCATTTTCTTGGCTTCTTTCACCACTAAAGTGGCGGTATATTGTTTTGCGCGCGGCTTTGCGGGTGAAGAAATTTTAGTATGGATTGGTGTGACCATGGCGTGTTTCCCAATCTTCTTTGCGGTGATCGAAAACGATCTGCGTCGTGTACTGGCTTACAGCTTGATTAACCAAATTGGTTTCATGATTGTGGGAATCGGTATCGGTACAGCTTTAGCCCTAAACGGCGCGGTGGCTCACGCCTTTAACGATGTGATCTTTAAAGGCCTATTAATGATGACCATGGGGGCGGTATTGCACATGACGGGCAAGATTAATGGCTCTGAATTAGGTGGCCTATATAAGAGCATGCCCAAGACAACCATCCTATGTATTGTGGGGGCGGCTTCCATTTCGGCCTTCCCACTATTTAGCGGATTTGTGTCTAAATCCATGATCATGGCGGCGTCTGTGAAAGAGGGTTATGACTACGTATGGTTGCTATTATTGTTTGCAGCGGCCGGTGTATTCCACCACGCAGGTATCAAGATTCCTTACTTTGCTTTCTTCGCTCATGACTCTGGTATTCGCACCACCGAACCCCCAAAGAACATGTTAATTGCCATGACGCTTGGAGCGGTAACGTGTGTGGCACTGGGTACTTTCCCAGCGCAAACGGTATACGCGCTTTTACCATGGGAACATGACTATGACCCTTATGATATGACCCACGTATTAACTCAGCTTCAGTTGTTATTCTTCTCGGCGCTGGCCTTTGTGTGGTTAAACCTACAAAAATTGTATCCGCCAGAATTGCCGTCCACTAATCTTGATGCGGATTGGTTTTACCGTAAGCTGGCACCGGCCTTTGTAAAACGGGTTGCGTGTAAAGTGTACGGCAGTTATGAGACCTTTGAAAAATCTGTTGTTAGGTCTATCAAGCAGGTAATTCACAACTCATATGATGCTAAGTTAGGCCAACCTAAAGGTTACTTCGCAAGGTTATGGCCAATCGAAACCATGGTGGTGTGGGTCGCGATATTGTTATCGATTTACTTGATACTGTATTACATACATGACCTGCTTTAATTATCTAAAGCAACTCAATAGTGATGAATGTAATATTGAAATTAAAACGTCAATAAAGAAAAATATTTTTATAAAACCTATATAAACCTAACAACCCAGAAGCTGTCGCTTCTGGGTTGTTAGGTTTAGCTTCGAAGCTGAGCTTGGCCACGGGTCATTATCAGGGTAGCGAGCATGACCAATAGAAAACCCAGGCTGCCTGCGGAGGAAGATTTTTTTGCGGTGGTTTGATTGGCGTTCGTGTTATCTGGCGTGTGGCTCTTGGCGCTGGTGTCGCTCATTTCGTTACCGGCCATTACGCTGACAATCCAGCCTGAGTAGTTGCTGATAGTGGTGTAAACACCTGGGTAATCTTTTACCGCACAGGATTGCGCTTGCGTGCCGCCCCAACTCACGATTCCCACCTGCCGGTACTCACCATTAATGTTACGTACGATTGGGCCACCACTGTCACCTTGGCAAGTATCTGTTAGGCCATTGCCCCCGGCACAAAACATGTTATTTGTGAGTGCCTGGCCAATGGCGGAGTATTGGTTCTGGCAGTTTTCAAAGTTAGCAACATTTAGATTTACCTCTCGCAAAATATTGGGGTAACTATTTCCAGTGATGGCGGTATTACCCCAGCCCATGACCGTGAGAACGGCCCCCTGGTTTAAGTTATTAAAGTCATTTGAAGTGATGAGCGCTATGGGTTTGGCTGTCACCTCTGAGATGAGCTTCAACAGGGCCATATCATTATCCAGAGTAATGGTGTCGTAACCGGCGGCCACATACACTTCACTCACGTTACGTGACTCTCCGTCTTTATTGTTGGCAAGGTCGTAATCACTCACCACCACAGAAAAGTTATCTGTGCTCATCACTGCGCCGCTATCTTCGTCGGTGACACAATGGGCCGCCGTTAGCACCCATTGGCTGGCGATGAGGCTGGCACCGCAGGAAGCTTCACCTTGTATGTATAAAGACGTTATCCAAGGGTAATTAGTATCCTGATTATTTTCGGTAACCTGGCTGCCGGCAATAATTCTGGGTGTTGCAGCGGTCGCGTTAACGGCTAAAAATAATAGGCCCACCATAGGCAGCGTTATAATATTTAATTTCAAAACTAGATCCTGTGTTACCTAAACCTGATACAAACCGAGTTCGGTGATGGCTGGAGAAATAAGTATACGGGCAGGCTAATGCGGTAAATGTCTTTGCTTTGTATGGGCTTTGTTAGGCTACTGTTGCGGCTTTGTACTTTTGAATGATTGGATAAAGTAGTGCCAATGCTAGGGGCGTTTAGGGATTAAATTTTGATGAAGGTGCCTTTTAAGAGTTAAAAGGCTGTGAGGATGTGACGCTAATTTATCGTTATATCCGAAAGATGCGTTATAAACTAAACCTGCCCAAAACGCACATTATCCCCTAACCAGCGCTGAATAAGCGGCTCACTAATGTGCGGCGCATTATGCTGGCACATTTGCGCCCACTGTTTAATATCATCCAGTAAATAACCGTCCCGTTGCAATTCGGCAATGCGCATTTGCATTAAGCCAGTTTGGCGGGTGCCCAGCACTTCACCTGGGCCTCGGATTTCCAAATCAATTTCGGCAATCTTAAAACCATCGGATGTATCACGCATGGCTTGAATACGTTTTTTTCCCTGCTGACTCAGCGGCGTTTGATACAATAATACGCAGTGGCTCTTGGCGGTGCCTCGGCCCACGCGACCTCGTAACTGATGCAGTTGCGCCAACCCTAAACGCTCTGGATTCTCGATCACCATTAGGCTGGAATTGGGCACATCTACTCCCACTTCTATCACTGTGGTGGCCACTAGTAGCTGTAACTCACCTGCCTTAAAGGCCGCCATTATCTCGGCTTTTTGTTTGGCTTTTAAACGTCCGTGCACTAAACCAATTTTAATGCCCGGCAAGGCGGCTTGTAGTTCTTGTGCGGTTACCTCGGCGGCTTGCGCTTCCAGGGTTTCGCTTTCTTCGATGAGCGTACACACCCAGTAGGCTTGGCTGCCTTGTTGGCAGGCATTAAGAATACGCATCATAATTTCTTCGCGCCGGGATTGATCGATGGCCACCGTATTCACCGGCGTTCGCCCGGGCGGTAATTCATCAATGACGCTGGTGTCCAGGTCGGCGTAGGCACTCATGGCCAGGGTCCTAGGAATGGGGGTGGCGGTCATGATCAATTGGTGCGGACTTAAGTCTTTGCCTTTTTCCTTTAGGGCCAATCGTTGATGCACACCAAATCGGTGTTGTTCATCTATGATGGCCAGCCCCAGTTTGTGAAATTCTACCTCTTGCTGAAACAAAGCGTGGGTGCCTACCACCAGCTGGGCCTCACCGCTTTTAATGGCGTTAAGGCTGGCTTCTCTGGCTTTGCCTTTTACCTTGCCCGCTAACCAAGCGATGCTTAAACCCAAGGGCTCAAACCAGGCACTGAAGTTTTTAAGATGCTGCTCGGCCAAGATTTCGGTGGGGGCCATTATGGCCACTTGAAAACCTTGCTCTAACGCCGTCAGTGCGGCCATGGCGGCCACTAACGTTTTACCTGAGCCCACGTCCCCTTGCACAAGACGCAGCATAGGTTGGCCACTGGCCATGTCTTGCTGAATCTCGCCCCCTACTCTTTGCTGGGCACCGGTTAAGCTAAATGGCAGCTCAGACAGCATTTTTTCTACGAGCTGTTTTGAGGGGGGTAGTTTGGGGGCTAATTCTTGTTTTACTTCCTGGCGCATTTTTAACAGGCTTAAATTATGGGCCAGTAACTCTTCCATTATTAGCCTCTTTTGGGCCGGGTGTTGATACTCTTCAAGCTCATACAGATCAGCTTGTTGCGGGGGCAGGTGCAAATACAATAGGGCGCTTTTTAAATCGGGCAGGTTATAAGGTTTTAATAATGCATCGGGAATCAAATCGTCCAGGGCCCGGCCGCTCTTTAACAGCGCTATGACCTGGTCCATTAATTGACGCCAGCGCACTTGGGTAAGCCCATCGGTGCTGGGGTAAATAGGGGTAAGGTTGGCCTCGGTTTTAAAGGGTTTGGATTCATCCACAAATTGGTATTCAGGGTGATACAGCTCAAGGCCAGCCTTGCCGCGTCGCGCTTCCCCATAACAGCGAATGCGCACGCCTTTTTTAAGATTGTTTTTTTGGGCGGCGCTAAAGTGGTAAAAGCGCAGAGTGATGGTGGCGCTGCCATCGGTGACTCGAACTGCCAGGCTGCGGCGTTTACCAAATGCCACGTCGCTCATCACTACTTCCCCTTCAATGACCACATGAAAGCCCACCTGCAGGTGGGCGATGGGGCTAATGCGGGTGCGGTCCAAGTAGCGCAGGGGCAAATGAAACAGCAAATCCTGAATATGGTGAATGCCCAGCTTATCCAGTTTTTCGGCCATCTTGGCGCCCACGTTTTTAAGCTCTGTGACAGGGCTCTTACCCAGTGAGCGCTCTAAAACAGCTGACATTTATCCACCGCTTCACTTATAAGGTCGATAACTTTAGGCCGTGGGAAACTGGCGCGCCAGGCAATGGCCACAGTACGTGAGGGGGTGGGGCGCTTAAAGGGCCGAGTCTCCAATAGGCCCTTGGCATAGTGTGCGGTGCCGGTGGCACTCTTGGGTAATACCGTAATGCCCATACCTGAGGCCACCATGTGTCTTAAGGTTTCCAACGAGCTGCCTTGGGTGACGGCTCCTAAGCGGCTGTTTTGGTGTTTGGCCAACGCTGGGCAAAGCTCCAATACTTGGTCACGAAAACAGTGGCCGTCTCCCAGCAACATTAAGTCGCTGTGAGGTAATAAATCAGGGTTAATGGTTTTATGTTTGAGCCAGGGATGCTGTTGTGGCAGCAATACCTCGAAACTCTCTTGGTACAAGGCTTTGCACAATACATCAGGCTCGGTGAAGGGCAGGGCAATGATAATGATATCCAGCTCTCCGTCGCGCAGTTTTTTGCGCAGGTTTTTGGTGTAATCCTCTTCTATGTACAGCGGCATTTCCGGCGCCAGCTTCTGTATTTGCGGGATCAAATGGGGGTACAGGTAAGGGCCTATGGTGAAAATAGCCCCCATTTTTAGCGGCCCTTTAAGCTGGTCTTTGCCGCCGGCGGCTAAATCTTGTACACCACGAACCCCTTCCAGCACCACCTGTGCCTGGCGTACAATCTTTTCTCCCAAGGGTGTGACGTTCACTGCATTTTTAGAGCGTTCAAATAAGCTGATGCCCAGCTCGCTTTCTAGCTTCTTTATAGCCACACTTAGAGTGGGCTGAGAAACATTGCAATGTTCAGCCGCGCGTCCAAAGTGACGCTGCTGCGCGAGAGCAACGATGTATTTGAGTTCAGAAAGAGTCATGGGCTATTGAGGTTCTATCGGTAATAGCCTCTAGCTTAAACCGGGCTTTGGGGTAAATAAAGCAAAGTGCCGTTTTATTAATTGCAGTATGGTGACAAGTAATTAATACAGCTGCGCTTAAGGAGTTGTAATGGCGAAGATTCTTATTGTAGGTAGTGGTGATATTGGCGGCGGTTTGGCCGTGGATTTGGCAGCCAATGGTCACAACGTATGGGGCATGCGCCGCAGCGACAAAGACGTGGGCGCAGGGGTAACCACTATCTCGGCCGATGTGGCCGACATGGAAACCCTGATTGGCAAAATTCCCGAAGGCCTCGATTATCTTATTTACAGCGTGGCCAGCCCTGAATTTTCTGAGGAAGGTTACGACAAGTTTTATGTGTCGGGCATGAAACACATACTGGCCTTGCTTAAACATATGAACGCTCAACCCAAGCGCGTCTTTTTTGTGTCTAGCACCAGTGTCTTTCCCCATCACGATGGCAGTTGGGTGGATGAAACTACGCTTGCCGAGCCCACTGCCTTTGCCGGTAAAAAAATGCTCGAGGCCGAACAGGTGCTGCAAGAGAGTGACTTTGCCAGCACTGTGGTGCGCTTCAGTGGTATCTATGGGCCAGGCAGAACCCGACTTATTAAACAGGCACAAGAAGGCGGGCACTGCGACCCAGAGCCCGATTTATGGACCAATCGCATTCATCGTGACGATTGCATTGGGGCGCTAAAGTTTCTTATTGAGAAAGACATGCAGGGCGCTAAACTGGATGGTTTGTACCTGGGCACCGACCCCGACCCCACCCCGCTATTTGTGATTTTAGAATGGCTCAAAGATCGTATTGGCGATGTGGCCCCGGACCACGATGTGCCAAATGTGTCCCGTCGCGGCAGCAAGCGATGCTCAAGTAAGCGATTATTAGAGTTGGGGTATTCGTTTAAATATAAAGATTATCAACAAGGTTATGAAGAAATTTTAGTAGAGATGGGATTCTAACTTCCGTGCTGAACTTTGCCTAAGCCAGATGCAAAAAAGCCCTGCAAGAGCAGGGCTTTTTTGTGGATTACTGACACAAGCGGGCATTAATCATCATATTCAATCTTGCGGCCACTGCTGGTACAACCCAAGCAGCGAATGAAAGTGGCTCTGGCTGGGGTCATAATTAATGACTCGGCTGCATCACCTGCGTTGCCGCCCAATAAGCTAAATGGCAGTGTAACCGTCCAAATAACCGTACCAATAACAGTGGCCACCAAAGTAATGGGGCGCACGATTAAACCGTCTAATGCCATGGCCACGGCCGATGGATTTTCGTAAATTTCTTCTGCCTGGCTTTGCATAGGCAAAGTAAGCATTAGTAAACTGGCCAAAACCATTAAGCTTTGTTTGAAATGGCAGAGCATGCGCATGGGTTGGTTCCTTGTAGATCTATCTGTACTTTTTCCACACTATATCAGCTTTTTTACACGACGCTTGGCTACTTTTGGCAGTTTGAGCAATAAAACGTGCTGCGTTGCCCCTGGGTAATTTGCTTGATGGGGCTTTGACAGGCAGGGCAAGCATCCCCTTTACGCCCGTACACATTTAACTGCTGGGCAAAGTAGCCGGGTTTGCCATCACTGCCCACAAAATCTTTTAAGGTGGTGCCACCTTCGGTGATGGCCTTTTTTAATACCTGTTTGATGGCGTCTACCAGTGAGGCAAACTTGGCCTTGCTGATCTTGCCTGCGGCTTTTTTAGGGTTAATACCACTTAAATAAAGGCATTCGCTGGCGTAAATGTTACCCACGCCCACCACCACTTTTTGATCCATGATGAAGCTCTTAATGCTAACGGTGCGTTTACGGCTTTTTTTAAAGAGGTAATCCCAATCAAAAATATCATCCAAGGGTTCGGGCCCCAGGTTATCCAGAATCGCTAAAGATTCATCACGGGCCATCCACAGGCAGGCGCCAAAGCGGCGCGGGTCGGTGAAGCGCAGCATGTGTTTGTTGTTGAAGCGAATATCAAAATGTTCATGTTTGGCGGGGGCTAGTGGTTTGCCCTGGATAATACGCAGGCTGCCCGACATGCCCAGATGAATAATAAGTGTCCCCACTAAAGGGTCGGCACCTGTTGAGCGCCCCAATTCAATCAACAAGTATTTTGCCCGGCGTTTGGTGGCCAGCACAGTTAGACCTTTTACGGTTTGCGCTAAATGCTCTGGAATGGGCCAGCGTAATTTAGGCTGGCGGATCTCCATTTGGGTGATGCGTTGGCCATCGATATGGGGTTCTATGCCGCGACGGGTGGTTTCTACTTCGGGTAGTTCGGGCATAGTTTTTCCTAAATATGTCAGCTCACAGCCCTTGATTACTCATTTTGAGGGCGCCCTTCTTTTATTTATGAGAGAACATCCTTGTCGGCTTGTTTCGGCATTCGACAATTGCGTCCTGCATTGTCCTTATAAGTGACATCCTGTCACGACCATGCCTCATACACCTAAAAATGAGTAATCAAAGACCTAAGCTAGAACAATGATGCTGCAAATTTAATTGTGTCAGGTTCGAAGGTGTTAGCAAGCCAGTGGCTTGGTTGATTCTTCAGGGGGTTGCTGGCATGGATGCCAGCGGGAGCCCTCAGGGAAGAGTTAACGGCGACCCTGAAGAATCAACTAAGGCATTGGCCATATTCATAAATAACAGACACAAAAAAGGCCCACTAAAAAGTGAGCCTTTTGAAAGCGTTAATCAATTACTTGATTTTAGCTTCTTTAAACATAACGTGCTTACGAACCTTAGGATCGAATTTTTTCATTTCGATTTTTTCAGGCTTAGTACGCTTGTTCTTCGTAGTGGTGTAGTAGTAACCAGTACCAGCAGAAGACACTAACTTAATTTTTTCACGAATAGATGCCATGGTAGGACTCCTTAAACTTTCTCGCCACGGGCGCGAAGTTCTTTAAGAACTGTGTCGATACCCTTTTTATCAATAATACGCATACCTTTAGTGGTAAGGCGTAGACGTACGAAACGGTTTTCACTTTCAACCCAGAACTTGTGGCTCTGAAGGTTAGGCAAAAAACGACGCTTGGTGCGGTTTTTTGCGTGAGAAACATTGTTACCTGTTACAGGGCGTTTACCCGTAACCTGACAAACTTTAGCCATTGTTATTGCCCCGACTTTATATAAAGCGAAATCAAAAAAATTCGTTCGGGGCCAGTGTGTATGCTACTTGCAAGCTATATTGCTTGGAGCGTACGGCTACCCGTCTTAAAAGAGCTGCGTTTTATACCAAAAAGCCAGACCCAAAGCAAGACAATTGAGTATTTTTTGAACGCGCCAAAGCCGTGCAAACTCAATTTTTATCTAACTTAAGCTCAATACTCTGGGCTCTTCTATACTCATGAATAAGTTAAAACCTGAACGATTTGCAGCTTACTCAATTACAGCGGGCTGCATTATACCCGTCTGGCGTTAATTGTCTTTTGGAAAAAGCGAAGTTTGAGAATAATTCTAGCTTGTTTTACCTAGAGGGAGGTTTTATTGATGGATTTTACCGGGTTAACGGCCGTGCTGCCTGAGCCATGAGGGTATTTGACCCCGCCCAGCCCAGATTTGACGGGCAGCAGGCGCAAACCGTCATCCAACGGTTTACTGAGTATAACGCTCACCGTATTGAGCGTACCCAGAAAGCTCTGAGCGAACGCCAGCAGGTGTTCCTCGAGGTTATGACCCTGTTGTTTCATGTGAACCACGAGAAGCTGCCTGGCTGGGTGGATCATGAATGTCCCTGTGGGGTGGCTCGTTATCAGCCCGGCAAAGACAGCTTGCGGGCTATTGCCGGCATCACCACGGGCTTTCAGTACCAGCAGAGGCGTTCGGGGCAGTTAAGTATCAAGAGCCTGTTCCTCATGGGCAGCTGTGGCTCCTTGGGTCACAGTGGCGGCAGCGATTTGGATATCTGGCTGTGCCATAACCCCAGCCTAAGCGAGCAAGAACTGGCGGTGCTTCAGCAAAAATGTACCGCCATCGAGCAATGGGCCGAGACTATTTCCCTGGAGGTGCACTTTTTCCTTATGGACGCCGAAAAGTTCATGCGTGGCGAGCGCAATGACCTGGACGGCGAAGATTGTGGCAGCGCCCAGCATCAGTTGTTGCTGGACGAGTTTTACCGCACCGCCATCTTGCTTGAGGGCTGTTATCCCTTGTGGTGGATCGTGCCCCCTGAATACGAGACCCACTATGAGGATTACATCGAGCATATGGAGACTCAGGGCTTTGCCAGCCCGGATGAGGTGATCGATTTTGGCGGGGTGGGCAATATTCCCCCAGGAGAGTTTGTGGGGGCGGGCATGTGGCAGCTGTATAAGGCCATAGGCAGTCCCTATAAATCCATTTTAAAGCTGTTTTTAACCGAGGCCTATGCCAGTGATTACCCCACTGTGATGCCCCTGAGTGTGGATCTAAAAAAGCGCATCTATGATTTTGATACTCGCCTGGATGCCCTGGACCCGTATCTATTGCTGTTCGATTATCTGGAAGCTTATTTAAGCGAGCGAGAAGAAGAGAGTCGCCTGGATCTGGTGCGTCGCTGTATTTATTTTAAGTGTAATACCCCCATGAGCCAGACTATCAAGCGCAAACACTGGAAACGTGAGCTGTTAAAACCGCTCATTCGAAAGTGGGGTTGGGACGAAGGGCACCTTGTGCACCTGGACAATCGGCCTTTGTGGCAGGTGCATACGGTTATGCAGGAGCGTAAGTTATTGGTGAATGAACTTATCAACAGCTACAAGTTTTTGTCACGTTTTGGCCGTCAGTTTCAACAGGAAACCCTTCTAAACGCCAAGGACATGACCCTGTTAGGGCACAAGTTATACGCCACCTTCGACCGTAAGCCGGGCAAAGTAGACTTCATTAACCCCAATATTAGTCGTGATATTCAGCAGGAAAAACTCACCCTGCACCTCAATCGTGAACATGTGCGCAAACGTATACCGCTTATGTCCTGGAGTTTGTTTACCGGGGTGGAACGCCCGGGCAGTGCCCAGCATCCGCTTAAAAAATCGGCCAGCCTCATCGAGCTACTGGCCTGGTGTCATGTAAATCAGGTCATGGCCAAGGGCACTCAGGTGGTGTTGTATCACGGTAAAGACCAGGGCAATGATTACGAATTAAAAGAAATCATCTCTACCTTTCGCAAGTTGCCGGTGGCCAATAGCGTCGCGGCCAACTTTGAACATTCTCCGGTGCCGCAAATTATTAATTTGTACGTTAATGTGTTTGTGGACCCCATGAATCATTTTACGCGCCGGGGCATTCATAAAATATCCAACCTCACCGATTCTTTGGGGTACAGCGCGCTCAAGGAAAATCTGGTGCTCACCATCGACCAGCTGGTGTTTAACAGTTGGCGCGAGGTGCTGGCCACCCGTTATGAGGGGCAAAACGCCATGTTGCGGGTGATAGAGGACTTTTTGGTGTCTTATCCACCTGGCAGTGATGCGCCGCGCCCCCAGTTAAAGGTGTTTTGCTATTGCACTACGCGCGCCAAGGCCATCGCGGCGCGGGTGGAGTCGTTGTTAGAAGAAATTTACCTGTGTTTTTATCAGAGCAAGGTGGGCCTGCGCAGTCGTTATGTGTTGCAGGTGGGTGAGGAGTTTCACCTTATTCAGTTCAGCCAGGGGCGGCCGGTGATTTATCACTACGAAAAAGCCGGTCATCTGGTGAAGCAACTGGCCAAACCTCAGCCCCATTACAGCAAGCTAGTGCTGGATAGCCATGCCTTGCCCGGCACCGTAATTGCCATGATTTGCAAAAATGCCCGCCCTGGCCGCGTGCAGGTTTACTATCTAAAAGAGGCTTTGGTCGATGAGCAGCATGAGGGAGTGGCGCAAATATTCGTGATTGATGAACGTGGCTCTTTGGTGAAATGGAAAACCCCCATGTACAACGAAGCGTCACTCATTAACCCGCTCAACAACTTTTTGCGCCAGGTGGAATATCGCCAGAATCGCCACCGTTTTGAGGAGCCCGAGGCCGTACAGGAACGGGTCATCGAGTATTACCAGGTGTTGTTACCCGAGAAAAACAAACCCATGCGCACCCGCGCCATTCGGCCCAAAGAAGGCTTGGGGCAGGGGCGTTTCTTCGATGTGCACGCCCAGGTGGATTTTGATTCGCAAAACAACATAGGCTTCACCCTGCAATGTGAACAGCAGGAATTTAGCCGGCTGGAGCACGGGGACCATGTTTACAAAGAGCTGGTGCGCTACCTGGTATTACTGCGTAAACATCAAAAGCCTTACCCGGTTTATATCACAGACCTATCCATCAGCGACCGCCTGCATAACCGTAATGCCAAACATGTATTACAAACAGCCAGTTACCTCAATTACAAACACAAGTTGGAAGCCCAGCTCAATAAAGCCCTGATCGCGCTCTACCCAAGTAAATAAAAGCGCCGCAGCCCTAGGCTAATCTTTTCAGCACGCCCCTAAACGCCTATAATCTGGCCCTTACTTTGGTTCGAGCGAATTTGAGCGATGAACATGCGCTACTTAGTGACATTGACCATCTTGATGATGGTAGGTTGTGGGCAAAAGGGGGCGCTATTCCTGCCTGAAGAGCTGCCTGAAAAGCTGCCCAGTGAAGAGGCCAAGCAGGCTCCACAAAGCGTGCCTGACAAACCGTCAAAAGCAGACGCTCAATAACACTCATACCAAGACACAGAATTTTAGAGAATACCCATGACAGATGTATTTCAGCACCAAAACGGTGAATTGTTCGCCGAGGAAATGTCGGTAACAGATTTGGCGGCCCAATATGGCACGCCCTTGTATGTGTATTCACGCAAAGCGTTTGAAGAGCATTACCTGGCCTATGCCAATGCCCTTAAGGGTAAAGATGCTCTGGTATGTTACGCCATTAAGGCCAACTCAAACCTGGCCGTTTTGAATGTACTGGCCAAATTGGGCGCCGGTTTTGACATCGTGAGTCGCGGTGAGCTGGAGCGTGTTTTACAAGCGGGCGGCGATGCCGACAAAGTGGTGTTTTCCGGTGTGGCCAAAACCGCCGAGGAAATGCAATTTGCCTTAGAAAAAGGTGTGCATTGTTTTAACGTGGAATCGGCCATGGAGCTGGAGCGTCTAAACGAGGTGGCCATGGAGATGGGCGTGAAGGCGCCGGTGTCACTGCGCGTGAACCCAGATGTAGATGCTCAGACCCACCCGTATATTTCCACCGGCCTTAAAGAAAACAAGTTTGGCGTGGATATAGAAGTAGCCTTGGATGTGTATTTGCGCGCCAAGGACATGGAAGGTATTAACATCATTGGTGTGGATTGCCACATTGGCAGCCAGCTTACACAAATTACCCCGTTCCTAGACGCCATTGACCGAGTATTGGTTTTGATTGATACCCTAAAAGAAAACGGTATCGAGCTTGAACACGTGGATTTAGGTGGTGGTTTAGGTGTGGTATACGACGATGAAACCCCACCAAGCCCACAAGAATTTATTGATGCCATCATGCCTAAGCTTGAGGGTCGTAACCTTAAGCTGGTATTGGAGCCGGGTCGTTCCATTGCCGCCAACGCCGGTATTTTTGTTACCCAGGTTGAATTCCTGAAGAGCAATGGTGATAAAAACTTTGCCATCATCGACGGCGGCATGAACGATTTGATTCGTCCGGCCTTGTACAGTGCCTGGCAAAAAATTGTAGAAGTGAGCCCTGGTGATGAGGCCCTTAAAAAGTCTTACGATGTGGTGGGACCTGTATGTGAAACCGGTGACTTTTTAGGTAAAGACAGAGAGTTGGCCATTCAAGCCGGTGACTTGTTGGCGGTGAAGAGCTCGGGTGCTTATGGTTTTGTAATGGCGTCTAACTACAATACCCGTAACAAGCCTGCTGAAATCATGGTGGATGGCGAGCGTGCTCATTTGGTGCGTCGTCGTGAGACGGTACAAGATCAATTGCAGCTAGAGTCTGTGATTGCCGAGTAGAATATTGCTTTTGAAAATGGTGGATTTGTTTTTAAGGAACGCCGTATTTACATCCTTGTAGGCTCACTCTGACGTCCGTGTCAGAAAAATCCTAAAAAACAAATTCCACCATCATCCGGAAACGCCTTGGCTTTCCTAATTACAAAATGATTACAATCGCTCTTAAAGTTGAGGGTGAGAGAAATGCGGAGTCAGAATGTTATTGCGCTTTAGTAAAATGCACGGTTTGGGTAACGACTTCATGGTGGTGGATTTGGCCACCCAGCATTTTGCCTTTCGCCCTGAGTTGGTAAGGCAGCTAAGTGATCGTCAATTTGGCATTGGCTTCGACCAGTTACTGGTAGTGGAAACTCCAAGCAATCCTGACGTGGATTTTAGATACCGTATTTATAATGCCGACGGCGGCGAAGTTGAGCAGTGTGGCAATGGCGCCCGTTGTTTTGCGCGCTTTGTGCACGACAGCCACTTAACTGCAAAAAATCCCATTACGGTGGAAACCAATTCCGGCATTATTTCTTTGACTCTGCTGGATGGTGACCAGGTATTGGTGAACATGGGTCAGCCAAAGTTTGAACCAAAGGCCTTGCCATTTACTGCAAGCCAGCGAGAAGAAAAATACGACCTGGAGCTAGCGCTTAACGAAGGCACCATAGATGTACAAGTGGGTGCGGTGTCCATGGGTAATCCTCATGCGGTGATGCAGGTAGAAGACATTCACAGCGAAATGGTGAACCAGTTAGGCCCGCAGGTTGAGTGTCATGAAGTTTTTCCTAAGAATGTGAACGCTGGGTTTATGGAAATTGTTAACCGCAACGAAATGAAATTGCGTGTCTACGAACGCGGTGCCGGCTGGACATTGGCCTGTGGCACCGGAGCCTGTGCGGCCATGGTGACGGCGCACCAGTGGGGTCTGGTAGACGATGAAGTTAAGGTACAGTTACCCGGTGGCGAGCTTACTATTAAGTGGGATGGCCAGGGGGATGTGATGATGACTGGCCCGGCCACGCGCGTATTTGAAGGGCGCATTCAGGTATAGGCCTGCCAAAGAGAAATCGGGCAGAGGCTGCCCTCGTACGATCGAGCCAAGGATGGCTCTTATGAGGGCAATGCAAGGAGCAATTGCCCAGGCCACCCCGTGGCCGACCCGGGTTTTAAAATGGTTTTCATCATAATTTTTAATAATACTTTTTAATAATAAGAATGGCATAGGTACTCCCAGTAATGGAACAGGATAACGATCAGCTTAATGCCAGGGATGTGGCTGCATTTTTGAAAAAGCATCCTGAATTTTTTCGCAACTTTCCTGAGATCGTGGCGCAGTTAGATGTGCCTCACGAAACCGGTGCTACGGTTTCATTGGTAGAATATCAGTCAAAATTATTACGTAATAAAAACAACGAACTGCATGAGCGTTTGCAACAGCTGGTAGAAAACGCTCGTCGTAACGATCGTTTGTTTGAACAGACCCGCCAGTTAACGCTGGACCTGCTGGACGCACAAAGCATCGAAGAGGTAGAGCAATCCCTGCAGCAATGTATGACCGCCGTCTACAACGTGGACTATGCCTGTATCACCTTGTTTGTGCCTTCCATGACGTTACAAAGCATTACCGAAGTGGATATGCAGCATCAATTGGTGCAACACTTTGGTCGTAAACATGCTTTTTGTGGGCAACTCAGTGATGACCAGATGGAGTTGTTTTTCCAGGAAAAAAATCCGGTGGGTTCCATGGCCGCTTGCCTGTTAAAAAATGATTTGGGCATATTGGCCTTGGGCCATAAGCAGGACGATTATTTCAAGAGCAACATGGATACCTTGTTCCTGAATTACGTGAGCGAAATTGTCAGCCGCCGTTTGGACATCTTATTATAAATAGCTCTTTCTAATTTTCCTGTAGGAGGCTGCAGGCATCCCCACACGGATGTGGGTAATTAGGGCAATGCAGGAGCAATTGCCGAGGCGACCTGAATGAATACTGTAATTAAACCGATATCACCCTTTCAAAACATAAAAGTCATCAGCTTTGATTTAGACGACACCCTGTGGAGTGGTACCGACGTGATAATTCACGCCGAAAAAACCATGACGTCGTGGATGGTCATCAACACCCCAAAGATCTCCCAATCTCTTTCAAATGAAGAGTTACGTTCACGAAAAATTCAATTTATTAAAAGTAACCCAAAGCTTCGCTATAAAATAAGCCAGGCTCGGATACAGTTTTTAACGGATCTTTTTAGCGAATTTAATTACCCACAGCCTAAAGAGTTGGCCAAAGAATGCTTTCAGGTATTTTATGATGCCCGTCAAAAAGTAACGCTGTTTGAAAACGTTATTGATGTGCTAACGGAATTGAATAAAAAATTCACCTTGATTGCCATAACAAATGGCAACGCCAATGTGCAAGCTGTGGGCCTGGAAGAGTATTTTGATTTTTGCCTAAACAGCGAAGATTTTGATTTCCCAAAACCCCACGGAGACATATTTCAGGCTGCCCTGGCAAAAGCAGGTATCAGTGCCGATCAGTGTTTACATGTAGGGGATCATCCCGAGCATGATATGTTAGGGGCCAAAGAAGTGGGTATTAAGACCTGTTGGCTGGAAGACGGTCGCCACCCTTGGCAGCATGACTTTAAGGCAGATATCACTATCACTCATGTTCGTGAGCTTTTGCCACTGTTAACGCCCCAATAAACCAGACTTAATAACCGCGATAACCAAACTCACTCATATCCACATTCGCCACACTGTCATCCAGAGAAGGCAGTGGTGCCTGTGCGCTTTGCGTGGGCTTCACTTGCTGGCCACTACACCCAATAACCGATGCCATTATAAATGCCAGGCTCATTAACCGAATTTTCATGTGCGCCTCCATGGGTGGTTGTCACGTTGAATGTTAATTGTCATTTTAATATAGGCTTTGCATGGCAAAGCACTAGGGTGAAAGACTCAAGGTGAGAAGGGGTTGGCAGAATGCCTAGGCTGTTAGAACGCCAGGTTATGGCTGGCGGCTTGGTCCAAATTATTAGCTTTTAAGCCACTGCCAAGCCATTCCAATATATTCATAAATGGCCCGTTCACTTTTTAGTAACCCACTGGATTCAAATCTAAAGTTGGTGGATTGGCTATATTTAGCAATGTAAAAGGTGGGTGCTGGCGTTGCGTTTAATTGCTGTTGCTTGAAAAATCGAAAGGCTCGCGGCATGTGACTGGCGCTGGTCACCAGTGCCATAGACTGTTCACCAATTATGTTTTTAATAGCTAAAGCTTCTTCTTCGGTATCTCTGGGCTTCTCCAATTTAATAATGCGAGTTGCATCTATGCCTAGACTCATGGCCATGTCTGCATAGGCCTGTGCACAGCTGATGCTGTTGTTACCCTTGTAGCCACTCACAATCAAGGTGCTGTTAGGTTGTGCCCTCGCAATTCGTAATCCCTCTAGTAAACGAGCGCTGCCACTGGAAGACAAATGGCTATGCTTGGGCACGGTTTCATCGCTTGTGACCCCGTTACCCAGCACCACAATATAATCCACCACTTGCTCGGTATTAAAACCTGAATAGGTTTGTTCGATGGGGCGCAGCAATTCGGTGGCCACAGGTTGCCAGCTAAATAACAGTAATAAAACCAGGCCGCTGGTGGTGAAAACCTTGCCCATGGTTTGACGTTTGCTAAACCATAACAACAGCAACCCCAGGGTAATAAGCAATACACTGAGGCTTAACGGCATGAGCCAGAAGCCCACTATTTTTTTGAGTAAAAACCCCATGGTCGGTTATTTAACTGCCTGTACTTGTGCCTGCCCGGCGGCACGTTTATCTGATGCCGCCGTTACTTCGCCGGTTTTTTTATTCAGTAAAATAGCGTGCATGTTTCCATATTGGCGGCCCACATTTTTAAGCTGGTGACCTTTGGCCATTAACGCTTTTTTAGTTTCATCAGACAATGCAGTGGGCTCGTGTTGAATGACATCGGGTAAATACTGGTGATGGAAGCGAGGGCGGTCCACCCAGTTTTGCACGGGCTTGCCTTGTAGGTGCTCTAGGATTCCCAGAAATACCATAGTAATAATGCGGCTGCCGCCAGGGGTGCCTAGGATGGCAATTTCACCTTCACTTTCAACAAAGCTGGGGGTCATGCTGGACAGCGGACGTTTCTCCGGAGCAATGGCGTTGGCCTCGTTGCCCACTAACCCGTACGCGTTGGGGGTGCCAGGTTTGGAAGAGAAATCGTCCATTTCGTTATTTAATAATACACCTGTGCCTTCGGCCAAATAGCCGCTGCCAAACGGCAGATTAATGCTCAGGGTGGCGCTCACACGGCTACCGTTTTTATCCAGTACACTTAAATGGGTGGTGTGAAAGCCTTCTAAAATTTGCACCTGACTGCCTAAACTAGCGCTGCTGGTGGCTTTGCTCATGTCTATGGTGCTAGCAATTTTTTGGTTGTAAGTTTTGTTGAGTAGTTTCTCAACTGGCACATTCACAAAATCCGGGTCCCCTAAATAATGGGCGCGATCAAAATAGGCCCGACGCATCACTTCACTTAACAAATGAATTTGATCGGCTTCATTAAGGGTTTTCCAATCGTGGGTTTTGCCTTGCTCATCCAGCATATTTAGCATCTGCGCGATGGCGATGCCACCAGAGCTTGGAGGTGGCGCACTGATTAATTTAAAGCCTTGATACTGGCTTTCAATCACATCTCGCTCAACGACATTATATTTTTTTAAATCGTCCATCTGCCAGATTCCGCCGGCTTTTTGTACCGAGTCCACCAGATTTTGGGCAACGGGGCCCGTGTAAAAACCACCTAAACCATGTTGTGCGATGGCACTTAAGGTATTGGCCAGGTCAGGCTGTTTGATGAGGTAACCCACCTTTGGATTTTTATGCTGTTTGTTTAAGAAGATATCGGCGGCGCCAGGGTATTTTTGCAGGGTCTTTAAGCGGTAGCCCACGAGTCTTTGATAATGCTCATAAACCGGAAAGCCATCATTGGCAATATTGATGGCTGCTTTTAGGCTAGCGCTTAACGGCAGTGCGCCGTAATTTTCAGCCAGATGAACAAACGCCGCGGCTTGGCCTGGAATACCTGCCGCCATGGGGCCATCGATGGAAAGACGTGGAATGATATTGCCCTGTTCATCTAGGTACATATCCTTGTGGGCTTTTAGCGGTGCTTTTTCTCGCGCATCCACAAAAATATTCTTTTGCGTTTTGGCATCGTGCAATAACCAAAAACCGCCGCCGCCCATGCCGGCGCTATAAGGTTCTACTACCGCTAATACGGCCGCCGTGGCGACTGCGGCATCGAAAGCATTGCCACCGCTGTCCAATATGTCCATGCCCGCCTGAGTCGCAAGCGGGTGAGCACTGGCCACGGCACCTGGGTGAGTTTGACTGCTGGTATTATTGGAGCAAGCGCTAACAAAAAAGCTGAGCGCAAACAGCAGGGGCAAGAATTTCATGGGCAGTCCATTGTAGAGTCGGTTAAGGCGTTTACTTTAGTGTAATCGGCAGAAACAAAAAAGCCCCAGAACGGGGCTATTTATGGAACAGATATATGCGTTTAGGCGGTAAGCTTTTCGTACTTGGCCTGCAGCTGTTCTTTTGTTTCTTCGTTATCCGGGTCCAACGGAATGCAGTCTACCGGACACACCAGCTGGCACTGAGGCTCGTCATAATGGCCGATACATTCGGTGCACTTGCTGGGTTCAATCTCGTAGATCTCGTCCCCTTCAAAGATGGCTTCGTTGGGACACTCCGGCTCGCATACATCGCAGTTAATGCAATCGTCGGTAATGATCAGTGCCATTAGGCTACCTCGTTAAATGCTGTTGGCGTACTTATGTTGGTAAGTTTACGCCTTGCCGTGAAATTTCTCTAATAGAACTTTTTCCACCTCTGGGTGCACAAATTTATGTACGTCCCCTTTAAGGCGGGCAATTTCACGAATGAGGGTAGAGCTAATATAGGAGTGTTTTTCATCTGGAGTTAAAAACACGGTTTCCAAATCCGGCGCCAGGGCACGGTTCATGTTGGCCAGCTGGAATTCGTATTCAAAATCCGATACCGCACGTAATCCACGCAGGATCACCTGTCCGCCTTGCTCTTCTACAAAACGCGCCAGCAGAATGTTAAAGCCCACCACCTCAATGTTAGGGATGTGGCTCAGCACGTCGCGGGCTAATTGGCAGCGTACCTCCAAGTCCAGCAAGGGTTTCTTGTGAGGGCTCTCGGCAATGGCCACTACTATATGATCAAACATGCGTGACGCACGTTCAATGATGTCCATGTGACCATTGGTGATAGGGTCAAATGTGCCTGGATAAATAACTTTAGTCATGAATTCGCCTGTGGGCTGGCTCTGTTGTCTGTCTAAATATTGCTGGCGGGCATGGTAATCAATTTGTTTGGCGCACTCAACCATCAGTTTGAACTAGACGCGAGTGACTGAAAAATTCACTGAATAAACCAGAGCCCTTGATGTTATCGGCCAACTTAACGGGAGTTTAAGGGGCGAGCGGGTTTTGCTGGGCAGGTCCACCCTGGATGAATGCTCTGCCTGATTAGGGGCTGAGCATTCATGCCGTGCGGATTAACCCTTAATGGTCTTCACCAAAGCACTGGCCTGTTTAAGGGCAAGCGCATAGATAGAGAGCTGAGGGTTGGCACCGATACTGGTGGGGAATACCGAGCCATCGATAATATGCAGGTTATCCGCGTTGTGGAAACGCCCTTGGCTATTCACCACCGACTCTTTTTCATCTTCACCCATGCTGCAGCCACCCATTAAATGGGCGGTGAGCAAGCGGTGACGATGCAGTTCGGCAGGCAATGCATCGATTTCTTGTTTGCAATCCTTCAGATTATTGGAGAAGTTGGCGTCGTGGTGCAACGGCATAACGCTCTTGGCGCCGGCGGCAAATTGCAGCTCGGCCATCTTGTGATGGGCCTTGCGCAAGCCTTTCCACATGTAGTCGGTGACCGGGTAGTCCAGTACCGGTTTACCACCGTGATCTAACTCTACCGTGCCGCCCACACTATCCTCGTGGAAGCCGTCGCGCATCAAGGCAATGGTGCTCTGCAGTTGCGGCAGATCTTCCATCGTGTCCACTAGCTTAAAGCCGTGGAGACCAATGATTTGCGCACCCATCACAGGTTGCATGGGGGGCACTTCCAACTTAAAGCCCATATCTCCTTGAGTCTGCCACTGGAAATGGTCGGAATAAATGGATTGCGGCGCCCCGTAAAACGGATTGGTGGTTTCATCCATTTTGGCAAGGCTCGCGTTCACCGGGTGGATCATCGTGCGCTTGCCAATACGGTTATGAGGGTCCGGGGCATCTGAGCGCAGCAATAGCCCTGGGTTATTGATGGCGCCGCCCGACAGCACTATGTGTGGGGCCTTAAAGTTAATTTTAACGCCCGTTGGTGTTTTGCCATCACTGCCCAAGGCCAGACATTCCACCGCCTCTACCTTGTGCTCGGAAAATATTAGGCGCTCGGCACTGCAGCGATAAAACAGCTGCGCGCCATTTTTTAACGCCTCGGGCACGGTGGTCACTAGCATGCTTTGCTTGGCATTGGTGGGGCAACCTACGCCGCAATAACCCAGGTCCCAGCAGCCGGAAACGTTGCGCGGAATCACCGCCCAGCTCCAGTCATTGGCCTGGCAGCCTTGTTTTAATATATCGTTGTTGGCGTTGGGGGGCATGGCCCACTTGGCCACACTCAGGCGTTTTTCCATTTGTTCAAAATACGGAGCCATTTCAGCTGGGCTGAAACCCTTCACACCGTGATGTTGCTGCCAATGATTTAAGGTGGGGTCCGGGGTGCGAAAGCTGGAAGTCCAGTTTACAACCGTAGTACCGCCCACGGCACGGCCCTGAAAAATACTAATGGCACCGTCTTTGGTAGCACGGGCTGCACCCTCTTGATACAAGGTGCCGTAGGCTTCCATTTCGTCCATGTTGAAGTCGTCTGAGGTATATAAGCCCCCTTCTTCAATCATCACGACTTTAAGGCCTGCCTGGCTTAAAACTTCGGCGCTAACACCACCGCCGGCACCGGTGCCAATGATGATCACATCGGCTTCTACGGTGATGTTTTTGTCTAATTTGCCCGCATCACTAATCTGCCAGTTTTCACTTTTGGCGCGGTCTTTAAATAAATCGGGAATGGCCATAGGGGCACCTGTTAAATATTATTGCGCGCTGTTAGCTGATGCTGGGCTTGGTAATGAGGGCTTCTGGATAGAGTGGACCTGGGTAACCCACTTGTTGCCAGGAGGCGGCTTGTCCAAACCAGGTGGCACACAACAGTTTATTGATGCCGTTATAGGCCAGGTTAAATAAGGCCAATGAGCTTTCACGCCAGCGGTTGAGAAAGTTTTCAATTTCTTTCTCGCTTGCTTTATCCCAGCTGCTCCACACACCCGTGGTTAAACCTCGGCTTAAACCAAAGTTCAGCAAATCAAATAACTCTTTCATTTGCTTGGCATTGTGTGGACCCAGGTTAAAGATGGCGGCATCTGTAAGGCTCAACATGTTATTGATGGCAAGCTCTCGAGCCTTGGGCTCTTCGGGCAGGGCGCCCTTGAGCATCACCGGCGCCACCGCCGTTAAGAAAACACGATCACTTATCCGAAGTGTTTTCCACTGGCCGCTGGTTGGCAAGGACTCGCTGCAGCCACTCATGGTGGCCGTCACACTGGCCACGGTCAGAGCAGCCGAACTGGCTGCTCCCAGTTTTAAAAACTGACGACGATCCATACTTATTTGCCAATCATGAACTTGTAAATGATCTTGTGCATCAGGCGACCGTGGGGCGCGTACACAAACTTGCCACTGTTGAAGCGACCCTTGGTATGAATAGACTTAGCATGGCTTAAAGACAAGAAACCTTCTTTACCATGGTAATGACCAATACCGGAATCACCCACGCCACCAAATGGCATGTCGTCTTGGGCAATGTGCGTTAGGCAATCGTTGATGGCGACGCCTCCCGCATGGGTGCTTGTCATCACATGATCTTGTTCTTTTTTGTTATGGCTAAACAAGTACAAGGCCAAAGGACGTGGGCGTTCTTTCACGTATTCAAGGGCTTCATCCAACGATTTGTAAGTTACGATAGGCAAGATAGGACCAAAAATTTCATCTTGCATAACAGGCATGTCGTCGGTGGCTTGAGTCACTAGGGTTAATGGAATCTTGCGGGTGCCACTGAAATCTTCGTTAGCATGGTTTAGTGGTTCAACTTTAGCGCCTTTTTCTTTGGCATCGGTAATCAAACCCTGTAAACGGTTGAACTGACGTTCGTTAATGATTGCCGTGTAATCTTTATTGTCTTTAAGGGTTGGGTAGCTGTTTTGGTAAGAGGTGGCAATTTGCTGTTTAACATCATCCAGCATGTTTTCAGGGCAAAGAATGTAATCCGGTGCGATACACGTTTGGCCGGCGTTGGTGGCCTTGCCAAAGATAATGCTGTCGGCGGCGCCTTTTAAAGAGGCGTTGTCGGTGATGATACAAGGGGACTTACCACCCAGTTCAAGGGTGACAGGTACCAGGTTTTTACCGGCGGCGGCCATTACGTGGCGACCCACCATAGTAGAACCAGTGAAGATGATGTGATCCCAGTGAAGGCTGGTGAACTCAATGCCCACCGAGGCTTCACCTAGCACTACCGCTACCTGATCTTCATCGAAGGCTTCGGCAAACATGGTTTTTAATACCAGGTTAGTGGCCGGGGTAAATTCAGATAGTTTAATAACCGCACGGTTACCGGCGGCCAAGGCAGCAGCCAATGGAGCGGCGGTTAGTTGTACTGGGTAATTCCATGGGGCGATGATGCCCACCACGCCTTTTGGCTGGTATAAAACCTTGTTAGAGGCTGGTGCAAATAACGCGCTCACGTGACGCTTGCTGGGCTTCATCCACTTTTTAACGTTTTTCTTGTTGTACTTGATGCCTTCAATGGTCACCATAATTTCCGCAAGCAGAGTCTCATCTTTGGAGCGGCTGCTGAAATCCTGGTCGATGGCGGTGGCCAGTTCATCCTGAAATTTAATTAAAACACTGGATAATTTGTCTAAATCTGCACGGCGCTGCTGTACACTTGGGAACGGTTGCTTGGCATAGGCCGCTTTTTGTTTAGCAAAAACGTCATGCAAATGGGCAATATGTTGTTGTTCGTCCTGCATCTGTGTGGCTGTAGCAACCATAGTGTTATCCTCGAGTGGGCAATTCTTTATTATGTAAGATGTTATCTATGTTATTATTAGAGCTATTACTCTAAAGGTCAATGGCTTTTTTTTGTACAATTCCTCTGTGTTTAGTTGCTAACACCCAGAACATCGTTATTTAAAGGTGCTTAATAGACATGAAAACCCGCGATCGCATCATTCAGGCTAGCCTAGAATTGTTCAATGAACAGGGCGAGCGCAATGTCACCACTAACCATATAGCCTCTCACTTGGGCATAAGTCCAGGTAACTTGTATTACCACTTTAAAAACAAGCAACAGATCATTTTTGATATTTACCTGGTATACGAGAAGCAGGTGGATATTCACCTGACGGTGCCCACCGACCGGCCTTTGGTTATCAACGACAAGCTCATTTACTTACAGCAAATTTTTCAGGGGCTGTGGGATTACCGTTTTCTGCATCGTGATTTGCAGCACCTGTTACAAAATGATGATGAACTGCGTAAACGCTACAATATATTTTTTAAGCGTTGTTTAAATGCCACCCAAAATATTTACTTTGGTTTGCGTGACAGCGGCATGTTGAATGCTACTGATGAAGAACTGCGGGCCCTGGCATTAAATACCTGGATTTTAGTGACGTCCTGGTTTGGTTTTATTCACAGCAACTTGCTGGTGGAAGATGGGCAGGAAGAGAGTCGGGAGTTGCTAAATGCCGGAATCTATCAAATATTTGCCATGGAGCGCCCTTACCTTACTGAAGAGTTTCGGGAGCCTGTGGCACACTTGGCCGCGCAATTGGGGCAGTCTTTGGAGCAGATGGCCGTTTTGCCTTCCTAGCTTTAAAACTGCTTCCCTGGGTAATTAACCCAGGGAGGCAGTTCGTTAGTCTTGTTTCTGATACAGGCAAAGCCTTACTTGCCCTGCTTTTTTCTCGCGATGCAGCCCCCAGCTAGACGGTAAGTTCAGGCTGGCCAAATCCTGTTCACTCTCTATATATATCCAGCCGTTATCCGCCAATAAGTTATTGCTCTCAATTAAGGCAATGCACTCAGGCAACAATCCCTTGCTAAAAGGCGGGTCTAAAAAGATTAAATCAAAGGGCGTTTGTTGCTGTGCTAAAAAGTGCAGGGCATCTGTTTGTTTGACCTGGGCATCCGCAGATTTAAGGGTTTGGATGTTTTCCATGAGCTGTTTGGCGGCTTGGGGGTTTTTCTCTATTAAAGTCAGGCTGCCAGCACCACGGGACAAAGCTTCAAAACCCAGTGCGCCGGAGCCGGCAAATACGTCCAGCACGGCCGCCCCATGAACCACAGGCTGCAACCAGTTGAACAGGGTTTCACGTACTCGGTCGGTGGTGGGGCGCAGGCCTTCCACATCCGGAAAAGGCAAAAAACGGCTGCGCCATTGGCCACCGATAATTCTTAAACGGTTGCCTGATTTTTTAGCCATGTTTAAACCTTAATAAATTTTTTATTGCTACTGCCTGCGAAACTTTAAAGTGACAGTTCCGATAATTGGGTTTGGTAAAACTGTTGCCAGCTGTCCATGGTGATGGACTGCAAGTGTTTGAGGTTTAGCTGCATGTGATTCACAGGTAAGTCGTAGGCATTTAAGTGAACCAGGTATCGACTCAAGGCCTTGGCCCCTTCCGCTTGTTGCAACCAATGGCTAGCCAGCCGGCGTTTTGCGCGCAGTATCATATCCCAATCCACGTTTTCTCGCATGTTTTGTCTAAATTGCGCCAGCTGTTGCAGGTATAACGTGTTGTTGCTTTGACCTGTGACCCATTTACTTTGGCTGGGCTGCAAATCTTGCAGCACTTGCATGAGCAGGTAATCTTTCACCAGGCGAATTTGCTGTGCTTGGTTACGCAGGTTGTTAAGGCCAGGTTTCACCAGCACCGCTATATTATCTCGGCTGGCATAACCAACAGTTTGTGGAGTTAAGGGTGAGTCGCTGGCGGCTGTGTGGTGTGACTCGGGAAGTAGGGCCTCCATGATAATACCAGCGCTGCGCTCGTTTAAATCTCCTACTATGCTGGCAAGCAGGCGCTTAGGGTGCAGGTATTGGTGATGATACCTTTGTAAACTGGCCCGAGTAATTTGATTAAGGGATTGCTGTGTGCCCCGTTGTGGGCCTGCATAGACATGCTGCCCATAGACTTGTTGGCGTAAATCCTGGCTAAGGCTGGCGCTGGGCTGGCGTAACTTATTAAGCAGGCTGTTATTCAGCTTGGGGTGGTATAACAAGGCCAGGGTTTGCTCTATTTGCTTTTTTAAGGCTATGGGTGAACTGCTTAAATGCAGGGCAATTTTGATAAAGTCCTGATCCAGAGAGACTTCCATGGGCAACTTGCGCTGCACACTTTCGTATTTTAGCAATTGCGCCAACAGGTGCGCTTGGCCTTTGTTTTGCCCATCGTAGCGAAAGCCCGCCTTGAACCAGAACTGTATCTCTATGGTGTCGGTAAGGGCGGGGTGGAACCAAATTTTACTGCCGCTATCACTTAGCCAAATACTGGTATCCAATTTGGGTGCAGACGGTAAGGGCTGTTCGGCCAGCTTAGTGGCGGGTTCGTACAAGAGCACAATTAGCACGATAGAGACCAGCATTAGCAGGTTAAGGCTCATACGACTGAACTGGGGTTTGGTTTTAGTGTCCATGCAGATCCTTTTGCGTGGGCCGACTTTTTATATTGCCATACAGTTTTTAAAGGCCACTAATGTTAGGATAGCTCTTTTATTTTATTAGGTGGAAATAGGCCCATGTTCGGTTGGGGTAAATCCAAGAAAAAGGCGGCAGAAAAAGCATCTCAGGCGGAGACTGTCAGCGAAGAATCAACACTGGCACCGGCTGAGCCTGAGCAAGTAGCGGTTGAGCAAGTTGTATCTGAAGAAGCAGAGCCTGAAATTACAGAAGTGTCTGCGCCAGCGACAGTTGTACAAACGCCCGCTGAACAGAGCGAGCCTGCGAGTCAGGGTTTTTTCTCTCGTATTAAATCCGGATTGTCTCGAACCCGTAGCAATTTGGCGGGTGGTTTGGGGACCTTGTTGCTGGGTAAAAAAGAGATCGATGATGACCTGCTGGAAGAAATAGAAACCCAGTTGTTAATGGCTGACGTGGGGGTGGCCGCTACTCAAGAAATCATTAACGATTTAACCGAGCGCTCCAGTCGTAAAGAATTGAAAGACAGCGATGCCTTGTATGAAGCGCTTAAGGTAAGCCTGAGCGACATGTTAGAACCCTGCCACGCACCCTTGGTTATCGACACCACACAAAAACCCTATGTGATTTTAATGGTGGGCGTAAACGGTGTGGGTAAAACCACCACCATCGGCAAGATGGCCAAGCGTTTCCAGGGCGAAGGGCACTCCGTGATGTTAGCCGCCGGTGATACTTTCCGTGCTGCCGCGGTTGAGCAGCTACAAACCTGGGGCGAACGTAACGATGTCCCTGTGGTGGCTCAGCACACTGGGGCCGACAGTGCCTCGGTAATATTTGATGCGGTGCAGTCTGCGCAAGCTAAGGGCATAGACATCGTCATCGCCGACACCGCCGGACGTTTGCAAAACAAAGCTCACCTCATGCAAGAACTTGAAAAAGTCGTGCGCGTTATGAAGAAACTCGACGACAGCGCCCCTCACGAAGTGATGTTAGTGCTGGATGCGGCCACTGGCCAAAACGCGTTAAGCCAGGCTAAAACATTCCAACAAGCGGTGGGTGTCACCAGTTTAAGCGTGAGCAAACTGGATGGTACTGCTAAAGGCGGGGTGTTATTTGCCATCGCCAAAGAGCTGGCCATGCCGGTGCGCTTCATTGGCGTGGGTGAACAAATCGATGATTTAAGACCTTTTGATCGCGACCAGTTTATTGAGGCGCTGTTCTCAGCAGAATAAAAGCCCGTGTATTTGTGTGCGTTATCGGGCAGGGGCTGCCCTCGTACGAGTCCACCCTGTGGCCGATAACCATAAAGACCTATAAAAATAACAACAACTTGGGGAATTGAGCCTTGGCCCATGTTCGCTTCGACAACGTCAGTAAAAGCTACCTAGGTGGTCATCAGGCTCTGAGTGAATTGAGCTTCGAGATTAATCAGGGCGAAATTGCCTTTCTTACTGGTCACTCAGGTGCCGGCAAGAGTACCCTGCTTAAACTAATCATGCTCATGGAGAAAGCCAGTCACGGCCAAGTGCTGGTGGATGGGGTGAACCTGGCCCGTTTATCCAATGGCCAAATTCCTTACCATCGCCGTCGCGTAGGGGTGGTATTTCAAAATCATCAATTGTTATTTGATCGCAGCGTATTTGAAAACGTGGCCTTGCCGTTACGCATTAGTGGTTATACCAGCCGCGACCTTGAGCGCCGCGTAAGAGCCGCCCTCGATAAGGTGGGCCTTTTGCGTTATGAAAAAAAATCCCCCATCGAACTCAGCGGTGGCGAGCAGCAGCGGGTGGGTATTGCCCGGGCCGTGGTGAACAAACCCAGCCTGATTCTGGCCGATGAACCCACGGGTAACCTGGACCCTAAACTGAGCCGCGAAATCATGAATTTGTTTGAGCAGTTTAATGATGTGGGGGTATCGGTACTCATTGCCAGTCACGACGTTAACCTTATTGGTCGCTTAAACCACCGAGTCATCGCCTTGAAAGACGGACGTTTGTTGGGTGAAAGAGCCGCAGGTGAACAATCCGGGGGGCAGTCCCGTGGCGAACAATAACCTTTACTCTCGGGTCACTGGGGCAGGTGGGGCTCGGCAAAGCCGAATCACATTGCAAAGCCGTTGGGCAGCTTATGTTCAACATCATAAGTTAACCGCCGTGGAAAGTTTGTTGCGCCTGCTTAAATCCCCAGGTGGCAGCGCCATGACATGGGTGGTGCTGGCCATTGCGTTGGCCTTGCCCATGACCTTGTATGTGTCGTTGGAAAACGTCAAACAGCTCAGTCGCACTTGGGACCAGAGCAGTCAGATTAGTGTGTATCTAAAAGCCAATACTCTGCCCAGATTCGCCCAAGACCTAAGGGACAAAATTCAGAAAATGCCCAATGTACAGTTGGCACAATATATTAGCCCAAAGCAGGCGTTGTCTGAATTTAGCGCCGCCACTGGCTTAAGTGACGTGGTACACGGGCTTGAAGACAACCCTTTACCCGGAGTGATTAGTGTCATACCTAAGTTGGATGGCATGGCCAGCGGGGCTGTGGAAGACTTGGAGCTGGCCCTTTCTCAATTACGCCATGTGGAATCGGTGCAACTGGATTTGTTGTGGGTAAAGCGTCTGTTTCAGTTCATGGAGCTGGGGCAAAGGTTAGTATGGGCCCTGGCGGCCTTGTTAGGTTTGGCGGTATTGCTGATTATTGGCAATACCATACGCCTGTCCATCGAGAGCCGTCGCGATGAGATTTTAGTGGTGAAGCTAGTCGGGGGTACAGATGCCTTTGTGCGCCGCCCCTTCCTATATACAGGTATTTGGTTTGGATTGGGTGGCGGGCTTATTGCTTACATGCTGCTCAGTGTGGGGCTTTATTGGCTTTCTGGGCCGGTGGAGAACCTCATTAGCCTGTATGGCAGTGACTTTGTGCTGCAGGGCCTGAATTTGAGCGACAGTTTGTTACTGATTTTTGACGGTGTATTGCTGGGTTGGTTTGGGGCTTGGCTGGCGGTTTCGCGGCATTTGTCCAAAATTAAGCCTTAATAAAGCAGCAAGTTGAGCTGCATCAATTAAGGCAGCCGAACTTTAAGGGCCCAATAGGCTCTAATTTGATAATGTTTCCAATAGGGAACAAAGAATTGCGAGAAAGTGCCGATTACGGCCTTGGCGCTTAAAAAAGGCGGTGCTACACTGCCAAACAGTTAATTAGCTAATGCTTGAATAATCAGGCGTTACAAGGAGCAAAAGAACAAATGAACACCAGCCTTATGGCCCAAAACATCGCTAGTTTAACGCCAGGTCGCGACATTGATGGCTATTTAAATGCGATTGGCGGCATTGCTGTGTTAACTGCGGATGAAGAAAAAGAGATCGCAGAACGTCTATATTTTGATGGTGATTTAGAAGCTGCCCGCCATCTAGTGGTATCGCATTTACGATTTGTTGTGCACATAGCTCGCTCATATAGCGGTTATGGCCTAAACCAGTCCGACCTAATTCAAGAAGGCAACGTGGGCCTAATGAAGGCCGTTAAGCGCTTTAACCCTGAAGTAGGTGTGCGCCTAGTGAGCTTCGCGGTTCACTGGATCAAAGCCGAGATCCACGAATACATTTTGAAAAACTGGCGCATCGTTAAAGTGGCCACGACTAAAGCCCAGCGAAAATTGTTCTTCAACTTACGTGGCGCCAAGAAGAAGTTGGGTTGGTTAAACCAAAACGAAGCGCAAAACATCGCCGATGATCTGGGTGTAAAGCTGAAAGATGTGCATGAGATGGAAAGTCGATTGACCGCCTATGATGCCACCTTCGACAGTCCGGTAGCCGATGACGATGAGTCCGCTTTCAAGGCTCCGGTTAACTACTTGGAAGACCACCGCTTTGAACCTGCCGCTGCGGTAGAGCAGGAAGACTACGAACAGGATTCTACTGCGCGCCTTAAAGAAGCCATGTTGGAACTGGATGATCGCAGTCAGGATATCTTGATGCGCCGTTGGTTGCAGGAAGATAAAGCCACCTTGCATGAATTGGCCGCCGAATACGGTGTATCGGCTGAGCGTATTCGCCAGCTGGAAAAAAATGCCATGAACAAAGTGAAGGGCATGTTAAGCGAAATGGCTTAACCCTCCATCGCCTGTTAAAAGCCGACTTCGTGTCGGCTTTTGTGTGTTTGCTGGCTTGCTTTCTTCCCCTATCCCAGTATCTTTGCCCACCTTATGAAATCATATAAAACCCTCCTTATAATAGCGGCCCTTTTGGCTGGCAGTAGTGTGCTGATTGGTGCATTTGCCGCCCATGCCCTTAAGGCACACATCCCAACCCAAGCGTTGGGATGGATAGATACCGGGGTGCAGTACCAGCAGTTTCATAGCCTGGCCTTATTGATATTGGCCTTTGCCATTAAGCAGTGGCCTAACTGGCCTGGATTGGCTAAAGCGGCCTACAGTTTTATAATGGGCATATTGCTGTTCAGCGGCAGTCTATACTTTATGGCACTGACCGACATCAGAAGCTTGGCATTGCTTACCCCGTTAGGAGGCCTAGTTTTTTTAATAGGCTGGGGTATTTTGATATGGGCTGCCACGCGCGCAGAAATAGATTTTGGAAAACAAGATGACAGATAAACAAGCTCCAGAACAGGCAGGCGATGAGCCGGTCACCTATGCCAAGCGTATTAAGTCGTTTGTGATTCGTGCCGGGCGCATGACGCCGGCACAGCGTGAAGGTTATACCAAGCACTTTAGTGAAAAGGGCCTAACCCTGGACAAGGGGATGCTGGATTATCACGCTATTTTTGGCAACGATAATCCTGTGGTATTGGAAATTGGTTTTGGCATGGGCAAGAGCCTGGTAGAGATGTGTCAGGCAAACCCACACCTCAATTACATCGGTGTGGAAGTGCACACCCCTGGGGTGGGCAAAATTCTGCGGGATGCCGACGATTTTAATGTACAAAACCTGCGGGTATTTAAAGAAGACGCCATCGAAGTGTTGGCGCAATGTATTCCCGATGACAGTTTAGAGTGTGTACAGCTTTACTTTCCCGACCCTTGGCATAAAGCCCGTCACCACAAACGTCGCATCGTGCAATTGGGTTTTGTTGAAACCCTGCGCAATAAAATTAAGGTGGGTGGTAACTATCATATGGCCACCGACTGGGAAAACTACGCCGAGCACATGATGGAAGTGATGTTGGAAGCACCCGGTTATGAAAATATTGCCGGTAAAAATGAATTTCACCCACGCCCAGAGTTTAGGCCATTAACCAAATTTGAAAAACGTGGTGAGAATTTAGGCCATGGGGTTTGGGATTTGATTTTTAAGAAAATCAATTGAACGAGAGTTCAAGAAGATTAACTAATAAGGAGCCGAATAGGCTCCTTTAAATAATTAGTACAGGAATAAAACATGTTAAAAAAAGATAAAGAAAAAGTATTTGGTGGCGAGTGGACCGAAGAGTCCATGCGCACGTTCTTAACTAGTAAAAGCCATGACGGCACCAGTGCTGACTACCTTAATATCATGAAAGCTTACCAGCACATGCTGGCCGATACCTTTGCTGAGTTTATTGAATTTTTCAAAGAAGAAGGCGGCGATATCAATGGCAAAAACCTGGATGGCTTGACGGCATTAAAAGTTATTTCCGAGCACACTGCCGGCCAAGCTTATGCTGATGCCTTGAAGTCTGCTGGCGCCGAGTAATACTAGCCGTCAGTGTGATTTAAAAAGGCGGGTCAGAAATGGCTCGCCTTTTTAATTTTCGTTATTTAACCGCACCGGGTAAATCGTTATAGTGGTATGAGACTTAGCCAAATCAGGCCTTGTATTATTGGAGAGAATCACTGATTCATAAATATGATTGACCCGAACATATTCAGTAGAAATTTAACCGCCTATGAAGTGCAGGGGAGTGAGCTCTGGGATGCTTGGGTGCCCTTGGTTGATGAAATCAATGTGGGCGCCGACCATTGTCTATTGCGTGCTGGGGACGAGCAGCATTATATCTATGTTATTAAGGAGGGTTTGGTACGTTTTTTTTATACTTCCCCTAAGGGCAAAGAGTGGAATAAATCGTTTTATGCGCAAGGGCAAGTGATTGGCTCTTTAAGCGCGCACCTTACTCAGTCTCCCTGTCGTTTTACCATACAAACCTTAGAGCCATGCACCTTATATCGTACTCCAGTGGATGAATTCTGGGCGGTTATACAGGATATCCCCGAGGGACTACGGCTCATGCAACAGATTACTCAAAGCCAATTTTTACTGAATGAATTACGAGAAAGCATCTTACTCACCGGCAACGCGCAAGAGCGTTTTAATTGGCTGGCAGAAAATGAACAATGGTTATTGCAACGCAAGGTCCCGCAATATCATCTGGCGTCTTATTTAGGCATGGATGCGGTTTCTTTTTCACGACTAAAAAGCAAACGTAGTAAAACAGAAAAATAACAAATCGACTCGCCTTCGCTTGCCGATTTGCTTGCTTTTTCTCTAGGCCATTTCAGCCTGCTGGATAATAATTTCTAAACTCAATTCATCATGCAACTTTTTACATGCCTGTTTAAGCTTTTCTTCATTCCCCGCAAGTAACTGCAGTTGAATTTGAATGCCACCAGATTCCAATACGCTGGCGTTTAAAGCTACATCAAATTCTTGCAGAGTTTGAGCGACCACCTCTTCGGCAGCCAGAGCCCTAAGACTGGGTTTGTGAATTTTGCCCACCGCCGTCACCGGCAATTCTTTCAAGATGTGTATGGTCTTAGGGCAGGCGGGACGTTCATTAATATTGGACAGGGCATATTCCCTAAGCTCGTCTTCGGTCACGCGACTGTCAGGATGCAGCATCACATAGGCCACCGGCAGCTCGCCGGCATACACATCTGGTTTGCCCACCGCAGCCGACATGGAAACTGCCGGATGTGAATCCAGGCAGGCTTCTATGACCGCCGGATCAATGTTGTGACCGCTGCGAATAATCAAATCTTTGGCGCGCCCGGTGATGAATAAATTATCATTGTCATCAATGTAGCCCAAGTCTCCGGTATGTAACCAACCATCTTTTACTGGGCTATCCGATGTGCCCAGATACCCTGGAAAAACCATGGGGCCACGCACACAAATTTCTCCTACGGCACCGGGTTTGTTTGACTGGGTGTTCACCTTCATATCTATGCCATCGGTAATATGGCCAGAACTGCCAGGCACTGGAGGCTGGCTTAGATTGGGCAGGGCAACACCGCCTGCGGTTTCGGTGAGGCCGTATATTTGATACAAGGGGCGATTAGTTAGGGCGGTAATATCGTTTGCCACGCTCAAGGGTGTGGGGGCGCCACCCGCCACCATGTATTTAAGAGAGCTAATATTCGCGTCACCCACAGGAATATTGGCCATGCTGGCCACAGACGTGGAAATCCCTCCGCTGATGGTGACGTCATAGTGCTCTACCATTTGCCAATGCTGGGCGATTACCTGCGGGTCACGAAAGCTGCCCATGGTGGGCAATAACATATTGGCGCCCGCGGCCAGTGCTCCAAAGGCCATGACCAGGCTGCCGGACACATGAAATAGTGGTAAGCCGTTTACTACCGCTTCCCCAGGGGAGATTCCCATGGTGCGCAATGCGATATTTGCCTGGGTGAGCTGATTTTGGTGAGTGTGCATGGCCAACTTGGGTGTGCCCGTGGTGCCGCCGGTGTGAAAGTAAGCGGCGATGTCGTCAATTTCTCTTGGCTTGTCTTGCGGTAAATTATCGCCACTGTAACCAGCAAGCAGTGACTCAAAGTGTTCAAAGTCGTCCCCTGCTGGAATGACAGCTGAAATCAATTTTGGGGTTTTGCTAAGACGCTTGCTCACCGCCAAAGATTTTTGCCAGATATCGCTGGCCGGGTTGGGGCCCAGGGCCACAATAATATCGGTACCGGCTTTTTCCATGAGGGCCAGCAAGGCATCTTCACTTAATAAAGGGTTCAGCGGGTTGACGATGCCGGCAGCCTCGCCCCCCCATAAAACAAAATGAGCTTGAGGGATATTGGGTAATAAGAAAGAAATGACCCCGGGTTTATCACTCCCCTTAGGGAGGCGCTCTTTTAACAAACGGGCGGTGCGGTTTATATTGGCCAGCAACTGTTGGTAACTGATTTTTTCATCGACAAAGCTTGGGTTGATGGCCTTGATGAAGGTAATGGCAGTATTGTCGGTGAATTTCTCGGCCGCCTGCACTATGAGGTCATAGGTGGTGGTGGGGGAATTTTGCCCTGTGGTCATGATTAGCCTCTTTTATTATTTTTTGAGTCACTTGATCATGCCTTGGATGGCACATACGTGCATTAGTAAATGTTAAGATGCTGTGGAATATTGAGTTGGCCATAAATGACCACTTTAACCTGTGGTTAATACGGGGATTTGTTTAAACGGCCGAATTTATAAGAATTTTTCTAACAGCTCATTTAAGAACAACTGGCCTTTTGCAGTGGTTTTTATCTGATCTCCTGCTTCCAACAAACCCGCTTCGATGGCCTTGGCCATTTTTGCCTGGCAATGCTCTATGGACAAACCGGTGCGTTGTTCAAATAAGCTAAAAGGCGTGCCTTGATATAAACGCAGGGCGTTCATGAAAAATTCCAGGTCGCGATCTTCAATTTCAATCTCGTTTACATTTACAGTGTGAATTTTCTGAGTATTTAAATAATCTTTGGGTAGGCGGGTTTTATTGGTGCGTAATATTTTATTTTCCCCGGGCAGAGTGATTTTTCCGTGAGCGCCGGCGCCTATGCCAAGGTAGTCGCCAAACTGCCAGTAATTGATATTGTGTCTGGCTTGCTTATTTTTTTGTGCATAGGCAGAAATCTCATATTGGCTGAAACCATGTTCACTCAATAAGGCTTGCCCGGCTTCTTGTATGTCCCACAGGGTTTCATCTTGGGGGAGTTTGGGTGGATACTTAAAGTACTCGGTATTGGGTTCTATGGTGAGCTGGTACCAGCTTAGGTGGGTGGGTTTTAAGGCGATAGCTTGTTTTAAATCAGCCAGGGCCAGCTCTAAATCCTGGCCAGGCAAACCGTGCATTAAATCCAGGTTAAAGTTATCAAAACCTGCATCCACCGCCAACTGTACGGCGGCGATGGCCTCTTGAGCGCTGTGAATACGCCCCAGATTTTTAAGCTGTTCATCTTGGAAGCTTTGAATGCCAATGGACAAGCGGTTAATGCCCAGTTTTCGGTAACCCTTAAATTTTTCCGCCTCAAAGGTGCCTGGATTCGCCTCCATAGTGATTTCAATATCGTTGGCAAAAGTAAGTTGTTGCTTCAAACCTAAAAATAAATCTTCATAGGCCTTTACGCTTAACATGGAAGGGGTGCCGCCGCCGATGAAAATACTCTCAACCTGACGATCCTGCACCCAGTGGGCATCCCGTTTTAAATCTTCTAACAAGGCCACTACATAATCTTGTTCGGGTAAAAACGCATCGGCCTGGTGACTGTTGAAGTCACAATATGGACACTTACGGACACACCAGGGAACGTGAATATAGAGCGACAGGGGTGGCAGAATTAGCGACATGTTAAATAGCCTTATAGCCTAAACACGCTGTGTAATTTTTTAATGGCCTGGCCACGATGGCTAATTTTATTTTTTTCAATTTTACTCATTTGTGCGGCGCTGCGATCGAGTTCGGGCACAAAAAACAGTGGGTCATAACCAAAACCACCATCTCCTTCCAATGCGCTTTTAATCACACCTTCCCAGCTACCCTGGCAAATGATTGGGGTAGGGTCTTGCCAATGACGTACATAAACTAAAATACAGTGAAAGCGTGCCGAGCGTTTGTTGTCAGGGATATCCGTCATTTCTTCCAGCAGCTTTAAGTTATTTTTCTCATCGCTGGCATCAACTCCAGAAAAGCGTGCACTGTAAATTCCTGGGGCACCAAACAGAGCGTCTACTTCCAGGCCGCTGTCATCACTTAAGGCGGGTAAACCTGTGACCTTGCTTGCGTGACGGGCCTTTAATATGGCATTTTCCACAAAAGTAAGGCCGGTTTCTTCAACACTCTCTACTCCAAAGTGAGTTTGTGGCACCAGCTCCACGTCAAAGTCGTCTAATGCATTTTGCAGTTCAACTAACTTGCCTTTGTTGCCACTGGCCAGGACAACCTTGTTACGTTCTTTCGTAGGCTCTTTTTTAATTACGGTCATGTTATTCGCCCTTGTAAAATTTCTGGCTGAACTTCAAATCAAATTCACGTTTTTGACCGTCGGGTTTTACTTTTATGTGAAAGCGATACATGTCTTGGTCATAAAAATCGAAGGTGCTGTGAAAGTACAAAGCCCCCGTTTCTTGAATGCGGGTGAACTCCAGTTCTCGGGTTTGCCCCAATAAATTGCTCATGGTGCCTTCAAGTGTTGCATTCCAAGCAACTGGCATTTCGCTGATACCGGTTTTTAAAACGCTGATGGACATGTAGCCTAGGGAGCCACTTCTTGGAATGCCGTAACTCTTGGCCACGTCTTTATCCAGTTCTGAGCTCGTAAAGGCGATGTAATGTACTTCATACTCACCAAACACTTTCTTTTGCTCGGCACTGGCAAAGGATGCCAACATGATAAAAATGAGGGCGCTAAAAAACCGCATAATGAATCCTTATAAAGCCGTTATCGGGTCACACGGTAAATGGCAATTTCACCCAGTAGGTTTGGCCATAATCGAATGGCCAGCGACTCCTGGTGATGATTGTCTACTACAGTGCGCTCTAAAATAGTTAAGTTCTTTTCACGGCACAGTTTTTCAAAATCATGGAAGGTGCACATGTGAATATTTGGCGTATCGTACCAGTGATAAGGCAGCGTCTTGGACATGGGCATACGACCCTTGCGTAGCAAGAACCAGCGGGTGCGCCAGTAACCAAAGTTAGGGAAGGTAATAATGGCTTCCTTACCCACGCGCAACATCTCGTCAAGCAATACGTCGGGCCGGTCCACTGCCTGTAGAGCTTGGGTCATGATCACTGTATCAACACTTGAATCGTTAAAGTGTTGAAGGCCGTCATTCAAATCGTGTTCAATAACATTAATGCCTTTTTCCACACAACTGACGATACTGTCTTCGTTTATCTCCAAGCCATAGGTTTTACACTGCTTTTTCTCTTTTAAAAAAGACAGCAGTTCACCCTGGCCACAGCCCAAATCCACTACCTGACTGTTTGGGCTAATCCAATTTTGAATAATATTTAAATCGCTACGCAAGTTCATAAATTTAACTCCTGCGTGATACGCGACATATAAGCACCAAATAGTTTTATGTACCTAGGAATAGGAATCAAAAAGGCATCGTGACCTTTTTCAGATTCGATACGGGCGTAACTCACGTCTTTATCGGCGGCCACTAACGCATCCACAATTTCTTCGCTTCGCTCCGGGCTAAAACGCCAGTCGGTGGTAAAGCTGACCACTAAAAATTTACACTTAGCCGCGCTTAAACATTTAGCTAGGTCGTGATCTGTGTATTGTGCCGGGTCAAAATAATCCAGGGCTTTGGTCATCAATAGATAAGTATTGGCATCAAAGGTGGTACTGAATTTTTCACCTTGGTAATGCAGGTAGCTTTCTATCTGAAACTCCGGGTCGTAATTGTAATTTACTTCCTGATTTTTCATGGCACGGCCAAATTTTTCACCTAAGCCGTCGTCACTTAAGTAGGTGAGATGGGCCAGCATACGTGCCTGCATTAAGCCGGTTTTTGGAATAACGCCTTTTTCAATAAAGTGACCATTGTGGAATTCAGGGTCTTTTATAATGGCGTTACGGGCTACCTCGTTAAAGGCAATATTCTGTGCACTTAACTTGGGTGCCGAGGCAATGACCACTGCGTGGTGCAAGCGCTCTGGGTATTGAATGGACCAGCGTAATGCTTGCATGCCGCCCAAGCTTCCGCCAATAACCGCAGCAAATTTTTCAATGCCTAATCGGTCGGCCAGACGGGCCTGACTTTCTACCCAGTCGCGCACTCGTACCATGGGGAAATCGCTGCCATAGGTTTTTTGAGTGTCTGGGTTTAAGGTGGTGGGGCCGGTGCTGCCATGACAGCCGCCTAAATTGTTAAGGCAAAGCACAAAAAATTTATTGGTATCGATGACCTTACCCGGGCCAATGCAGGCATCCCACCAGCCAGGCTTTTTATCTTCCTTGCTATGAAAACCTGCCGCATGGTGATCACCACTTAAGGCATGGCAAATTAAGATGGCGTTGCTTTTATCGCTATTGAGCGTGCCGTAACTTTCGTAAACCAGCTGATAACTTTGCAGGGTCTTGCCACTGCGCAGTTTCAAAGGTTCATCAAAAGTAGCCACTTGGGACGTGATGATACCAACCGAGTCAGCTGGAATGGATTGCGGCATCGAATTGAAGCCCTTTTGAATATATAAAATTGAAAACTGCACACTTACCGTGTGCAGTTATTTATTTGGGTGGGTGCCTACAGGCCAATAACAAAGCCAGGTGCGCCAGAGCTGCGCGCCATACCAATTAAGATGACTTCCAATACCTGAATACCCAGAAATACAATGATGGGGCTGATATCCAGGCCACCCATATCGGGCAACATTTTACGAATGGGTTTCATCACTGGGTCTACAATTTGGCGTAACAACAGTAGGGCCGGGTTGTGACTCTGGGGAGCTAACCAACTAGCCACGATCATGATTAAGATGCCCCAGAAATATAGTTTAAGGAACAAACCCACAGCGCCCAATACGGCCCAGATGGCAATGTTGGTTACCGGCAGGGGAGAGTAATCCATGATCAGCAGAGATAGGATAATAGCCACTAATTCTACGGCCACCAATAATACTAAGGCAGCAATATCAAAACCGCCAAAGCCTGGCACTAATTTACGTACTGGCACTAATAAAGGGTTGGTAGCCTTTATTACAAACTGACTGATGGGGTTGTAAAAATCTGCCCGCACCGCTTGCAATAAAAATCGCAAAACAATGATAAACAAAAAGAAGCCTGCCACTGCATTAACCAGTAATAAGCCCACTTGCGCCGCGGTTGATCCCATGTGTGATTCCTTACCCTAAAAAAACATGACCAGTATGATTCTTGTTAAATCGAATTAAGCCAATACACTTAATTGTAATTCATTTATTTCGCCGATGCCTTTTTTCGCTAACGCTAACATGGCATTTAGCTCTTCTGGCTGGAATGGCTCACCTTCGGCGGTACCTTGAATCTCAATGAAACCACCGTTATCGGCCATAATCACGTTTAAGTCAGTTTCAGCATTGCTGTCTTCTGCGTAATCCAAATCCAGTACCGCTTCGCCTTTATAGACCCCAACCGATACTGCGCCAATCATGTATTTAAGCGGACTCTTCTTGAGCTTGCCTTCTTTAATCATGTAATTGATGGCGTCTACCAAAGCCACACAAGCACCGGTTATAGAGGCGGTACGAGTACCACCATCGGCCTGAATCACGTCGCAATCAATGGTGATTGAATTTTCACCCAAGGCTTCCAGGTCAATGGCAGCACGTAATGAGCGACCAATTAAACGGCTAATTTCTACGGTACGCCCGCTTTGTTTGCCTTTGGCGGCTTCACGCATCATGCGAGAGTGAGTACTGCGTGGCAACATACCATACTCGGCAGTTACCCAGCCTTGGCCCTTGCCGCGTAAAAATGATGGCACGCGAGTTTCAACGGTGGCGGTGCAAATCACTTTGGTATCGCCAAATTCAACCAGTACAGACCCTTCGGCGTGCTTAGTGAAGTTACGGGTGATCTTAATATCTCTAAGCTGATCTAACGCGCGGCCACTGGGTCTCATGATGCAAATATCCCGAATCTATCTATAAATTGCTAATGGCCGCCATTATAGCGTGCTGGCTGCCTGCGCCAAGGGAAAAGCGACTATCTTTTAATAGGGCATTGAAAACCAAGTCTTTATAGAACCCTGGGCGGTGGCAAGGTAAAATAGCCGCAGATTTTAAATGGACCAAATCATGATCTTAAGCATGACGGCGTTTGCCCGCAACGATGGACAAAGCCAGGTGGGTAGTTTCAGCTGGGAAATTCGTGCGGTGAACTCACGCTACCTTGAGCTGCATTTTCGTCTGCCCGATTCCTTAAAGGTCTTAGAAGGGGCGTTGCGAGAGCGCCTGCGAAAAAAGCTAAGTCGTGGCAAGGTGGAATGCAACCTGAAATTTGTGCCCCAGTTGAAGGAGCAAAACCTCAGTGTTAATGAGCAGCTGGTTGCCCAGATTAACCAGGCTTGTGATCAGGTGCATGGCGTCATAGGTCCCGGCCCGGCTTTGGATGCTCTGGAAATATTAAAGTGGCCCGGGGTATTAAGTTCCCCAGGTTTGGATATGGAGCAGGCAACGCAGCAGGCTCTGATAGCCTTCGATGGTGGATTGACGGACCTTATTGCCATGCGTGAACGAGAAGGCCAGTCCTTAACTGTATTTATTCAACAGCGCATAGCCGCCATTAAACAAGAAATAGAAAAGGTAACGGCCCTGCTGCCAGAAATACTCAAGGCCCAGCGTGAGAATTTACAGGCACGCTTGGCGGCGGTAAAAATTAAAGTAGATGACGATCGCTTTGAGCAAGAAATGGTAATGCTACTGCAGAAGGCCGATGTGGATGAAGAGCTGGATCGCTTGCAGGCGCACCTAGTAGAAGTGGAGCGTATCTTAGAGCAAGGCGGCGCCGTGGGTCGGCGCCTGGACTTTATGATGCAAGAGCTCAATCGTGAGGCCAATACTTTGTCGAGCAAGTCCATATCGCACCTTACCACCCAAATAGCGGTTCAATTAAAAGTATTGATTGAACAAATGCGTGAACAAATTCAGAACATAGAGTGAACCAGATGAGCCAGGGTACCTTATACATCGTCAGCGCCGCCTCCGGCACCGGCAAAACCAGCTTGCTGAAAGACATGCTGGAACAAACCTCGGATGTGGTGGTGAGCGTGAGCCATACCACCCGCGCCAAGCGTGAGGGTGAGGAAAACGCAGTACATTATCACTTTGTTGAGAAGAGCCAATTTGAAAGCTTGATTGAACAAGGGGATTTTCTCGAACACGCCCAGGTATTTGGCAACTACTATGGCACCAGTCAAAGCGCGGTTGAGTCGCAATTGGCCAAGGGGCTGGATGTGATTTTGGAAATCGATTGGCAGGGTGCACAACAGGTGCGACGCCTCATGCCACAGGCAGTGAGTATCTTTATATTCCCCCCCAGCAAGGGTGCCTTGTTGAGCCGTTTGCAGGGGCGTGGTCAGGACAGCGAAGAGATCATTAATGGCCGTATGTCCGAGGCGGTCAGTGAAATGAGCCACTATAATGAATTTGATTATTTGGTGGTGAATGATGTGTTTGAGGTGGCCCTTGGTGACTTAAAAGCCATCTTTAGCGCCGAGCGTTTAAAAGCCAAGCGACAAAGCCAGGCCCACGGCCAGATGATTAGCGATTTATTGAATTAATTTAATGGCGAAAACCTGCGGTATTTTGTAAACTGTCAGGTCTAACCCCTTTTAATCGGCAGCTCGCTGTCAGCAACATAGAGAACTAACATGGCTCGTGTAACCGTAGAAGATTGCCTAGAAAACGTAGAGAACCGTTTTGAGCTTGTAATGCTGGCTTCAAAGCGCGCCAAGCAGCTTGTTAATCAGGGTGCTGAGCCAATGGTTGACCCAGAAAATGACAAGCCAACGGTTATCGCATTACGCGAAATTGCCAAGGGTTATGTGACCACTGCCACTATGGCCGCCGCTGAAGAAGCTGCCCGCGCCGAAGAGCAAGCCTAAAAATGACCTCCCTCTCTTAATTATTTTAATTTTGAGAGGGAGGGTGTTAAATACTGTGATGTGTTCCTGGCCAAAAGGCTAATAGATATACCTCTTTATTATTTAAATTTAGGACCTCTCAGTGCCCACAATTGATGCCCTAGCCGAGAGGCTAAGCAGCTATCTTGAGCCCGATCAAATCAACCAGGTTTGCCGAGCTTATCATTACGCCAAGCAGGCCCACGAAGGCCAATATCGACGCAGTGGCGATCCTTACATAGTTCACCCGTTGGCGGTTGCCAATATTCTTTCGCAGATGCACATGGACCCCCAAAGTCTAATGGCCGCTATGCTGCACGATGTCATCGAAGATACCGCCGTTCCTAAAGAAGCCCTGGTTGAGCAGTTTGGCGAGACCGTGTCTGAATTGGTAGACGGGGTAAGTAAACTTACTCACATCAAGTTTGGCTCTCAAGAAGAAAAGCAGGCCGGTAACTTTCAAAAGATGGCCATGGCCATGGCCCGCGATATTCGCGTGATTATCGTAAAATTAGCCGACCGCTTACATAACATGCGCACCCTCAGCGCTATGCCTCCCGAGAAAAAACGCCGTATCGCTCGTGAGACCATGGAAATCTATGCCCCCATCGCCAACCGTTTGGGCATCAGTAACATTCGCATCGAGCTGGAAGATTTGTGTTTTACCGCCAAACATCCCATGCGCTCACGGCTTATTCAAAAAGCGGTGAAGGCGGCGCGGGGTAATCGCAGCGAGCTGGTGGAGCACATCAGCGAATCCATGAAAAAGCGCCTCAAGGAAGAAGGGTTAAAGGCTCGGGTCATGGGCCGTGAAAAACACATGTTCAGCATTTATCGCAAGATGAAGGAGCAGAGCAAGTCCTTCAACCAGATTATGGATGTGTATGGTTTTCGTATAATCGTCGACAACGCCGACAGCAGTTATCGCGCCCTGGGTTTTATCCACAACCTATATAAGCCAGTTCCCGGTCGCTTTAAAGATTACATCGCCATCCCCAAGGCCAACGGTTATCAGTCTTTGCACACCACAGTCGTGGGCATGGGCGGGGTGCACATAGAGATTCAAATTCGCACCGAAGAAATGGAAGCCATGGCCCATAACGGCATCGCTGCTCATTGGTTATATAAAGATGAAGAGGGCGAAAGTGCCGGCAGCCAACGTGCTCGCCAATGGGTGCAGGGTTTGTTGGAGTTGCAGCAACGGGCCGGTAACCCGCAAGAATTCATCGAGTCGGTAAAAGTTGATTTATTCCCTGACGATACCTATTTGTTTACGCCTAAGGGCCGCATCGTTGAAATGCCCAAGGAAAGCACCGCGGTGGATTTCGCCTACAGTGTGCACAGTGATGTGGGCAATACCTGTGTGGGTTGTCGCATCGACCATCAGCTGGCACCGTTAAGCACTAAGCTGTACAGCGGCCAAACTGTCGAAATCATTACCGCACCTGGTGCCAGTCCTAACCCATCCTGGTTAAACTTTGTGGTGACCAGTAAGGCGCGCAGTAATATTCGCCATTACCTTAAGAATCAAAAACACGATCAATCTATTTCATTGGGCAAGCGCTTGTTATCCGGTGCCTTATCTATGTTCCACTTAGATTTAAATGAAATTGAATTGAATCATCTTGATCATTTAGTGAAAGAATTTGGTGCCATCGACTTCGATATTATTCTCGAAGAGATTGGCCTAGGGGCCCGTGCCCCGCAAGCCATCGCGCGACGCATTGCCCTGTTTTCTTTAGGGCAGGAAGATGGTTTGTCTTCGGTAAACAGCGAAGGCGTATTTAGCATCAGCGGTAAAGAAGGGGGCGTGGTGAGTTATGCCAAGTGTTGTAGCCCTATTCCTGGGGATGACATTGTGGGTTACTCCAGTGCAGGCCGTGGCCTCGTGGTGCATACCAGTAACTGTAACAATATGCAGGAATTTCTCGATAAAACCGATAAGTGCATGCCGCTTATTTGGGATGATAATATTAAGGAAGACTTCTCGGTGACGTTACGAATTTGGGTGGAAAGCGGACGTGGCATCATTGCCCAGCTGGCTGCCGCCGTCACCGAAGCCGATGGCAACCTTGAACAAATCAGCGTAGACGATAAAGACGCCAAGTTAAGTGTGGTGAGTTTACGCATAGGGGTACAGGGGCGTATTCACTTGGCGCAAGTGATGCGTGAACTTAAGAAAAATAAATTGGTGAGTAAAATTATTCGCCAGAAGAATTCTGCTTAGCGATATTCAAGCGGGCAAGCGGCAGCTCTAATAAAGAGCCGCCATGGATGCGTCCATGCAGGCTAGCAACGCCATCCTTGGCGTTGAACTCTCTTAATTAGAACAGCCGCTTACCCTTACAACTCTGATTCGATAAATGTGTAAGGAAAGAACATGAAAGAAATCATCTCCACCGAAAAAGCCCCACAAGCCATCGGCACCTATTCCCAAGCGGTTAAAGTGAATTCAACGGTTTACCTGTCCGGTCAAATTCCATTGGTTCCAGAGACTATGGAAATGGTTGAAGGGGACATCGAAGTTCAGATTCGTCGTGTATTTGATAACCTAACGGCCGTGTGTGAAGCCGCTGGTGGCAGCTTGCAGGATATCGCTAAGCTGAATATCTTCTTGATCGACCTGGGTAATTTTTCCAAGGTTAATGAAGTGATGGCTGAATATTTTGAACAGCCATATCCTGCCCGTGCAGCCATTGGTGTGGCGTCACTGCCCAAGAATGCCGATGTTGAGATGGATGGTGTGTTAGAACTAGCTTAATCGCTATTCTATTTTTCCATTAAAAAAGCCGAAGTTTTTACGCTTCGGCTTTTTATTTGGATAAATTGTCTGCTCAACTTGGTCGCCTGCAAGCAGCCTTGTACCGGGTTTTAGCAAATATTAGCAGCCCGCTAAACCCTATCGCTGGGTCAAACGCTCTGCAGCACGTTTAGCGGCAGCTTTCACTTGCTTAGGCGCGGTACCACCCAAGTGGTCACGAGCACTTACTGAGCCTTCTAGTGTTAATACATCAAATACATCCTGAGTGATCATATCGCCAAACTGTTGTAGTTCAGACAATTCCATTTCACCCAAATCTTTACCTGTTTTAACCCCGTAACCCACGGCGCTGCCTACAATTTCGTGACTGTCACGGAACGGCACACCCTTGCGTACTAGGTAATCGGCCAGGTCGGTGGCGGTACTAAAGCCGCGCAAGGCCGCTTCGCGCATTACGTCTTTTTTAGATACCACGTGAGGCATCATGTCGGCGAAGGCGCGCAGGCAACCGGCCAGGTTATCCACAGTATCAAATAACGGCTCCTTATCTTCCTGGTTATCCTTGTTGTAGGCCAAAGGCTGGCTCTTCATTAGGGTTAACAGGCTCATTAGGTGGCCAAAGATACGGCCAGACTTGCCGCGTACCAGTTCAGGTACGTCTGGGTTTTTCTTCTGAGGCATGATGGACGAGCCAGTACAGAAGCGATCAGGCAAGTCGATAAAGTTAAACTGAGCGCTGGCCCACAATACTAACTCTTCTGAGAAACGGCTCAGGTGCATCATAATAACGGCGGCGGCAGAGGTGAATTCGATGGCGAAATCACGATCCGATACGCTGTCCAGAGAATTTTGCGTAGTACCCTCAAAGCCCAAAAGTTGCGCGGTATATTCGCGGTCGATGGGATAAGTGGTACCGGCCAGGGCGGCGGCACCCAACGGCGAAATGTTCATACGTTTACGGCAGTCCTGCAGGCGTGCAAAGTCACGCTCCAGCATTTCGTTCCAGGCCAGTAGGTGGTGGCCAAAGGTTACAGGTTGCGCGGTTTGCAAATGAGTGAAGCCAGGCATGATGGTATCGGCTTCGGCGGCGGCCAGTTCAATTAAACCCTGTTGCAAGCGGGTAAGTTCACCGCTTAAGTGGTCCACTTCGCTGCGCAGGTACAAGCGAATATCGGTGGCTACCTGGTCGTTACGGCTACGGCCGGTGTGCAGTTTCTTACCCGTAATGCCAATTTTCTTGGTCAGGGCGGCTTCGATGTTCATGTGCACATCTTCAAGGGCGATGGACCATTCAAAATTACCAGCTTCGATGTCGGCTTTAATTTCGCCTAATCCCTGAATAATCTCGTCACGCTCGCCGGTGGTTAATACCCCTACTTTGGCAAGCATCGTAGCGTGGGCCACTGAGCCCTGAATGTCTTGGGCGTACATGCGCTGGTCAAATTCAACCGATGCGGTGAAGCGCTGAACAAATGCATCAGTGGCTTCTGAAAAACGGCCACCCCAGGCGGAATTGGTTTTATCTGTGCTCATGGAAAGCCTCTCTAAATAGCTGCCCACAGGGGAGCAGGCTAGATTCATCATAAATGGGCGCATTATACAGATTGTAGACAATCCTGGCATATACCCTATTTGCTTTATTGGCCCCGAATATCCCGGTATTTCACACGCCGGGCCATATGCGCTTGAGCGAATAGACGCCATCGGTCACTATTGCCTAATAATAAGGAATATTTGATGGCTCAAAATCAGCCCACTCACAGCACCGCCGCTGAACTGATACCCGACCTATGCCAGGTGGGGGCGGTATTATGGTTGGTGCTATTCAGTGAAGCCTTAGTAATTGTGTTGATTCTGCTGTCCAGCGGCGCCTTCGATTTTAGCTGGGAATTCTTCGGCACGTTATCATTTTACGTGTTATGGGTGGTGCTCATCAGTGCCGCTTGTTTGTGCCGAGTGCGTTTGCATGTGGGGCGCTTAACCCTTAATCAACTCATGTTAATCAGTTTCCTGATTATTCTAACGGTGAACCTTCTGGTAAGCCTGGTAAGCATGTGGGGCTTGAATCATTTTCTATTTGAAAATCACGGCTGGGACTGGCTGCTGCGTAATCAGTTTATCACGGCCATATTAGCGGCCCTGTTGCTGCATTATTTTCATGCTCAGCTGCAATCTCGTTTACGTTTGCGCAGTGAAATGCAAGCACGGCTACAGGCTTTGCAAAGTCGTATTCGTCCACACTTTTTATTCAATAGCATGAATATTATCGCCAGCCTTATTCACGTGGACCCTGATAAGGCCGAGCAGGCGGTGGAAGATTTGTCAGAATTATTTCGTGCCAGTTTAAAAGAAGCCGGCGTTGAAGTGAGCCTAAAGCAGGAACTAGAGCTGTGCAAAAAGTACGTGCATATTGAAAGTTTACGTTTGGGTGAGCGTCTGCAAGTGGCTTGGAACATCGCGGCGCCGCTAGAGATAAAAATACCCATGTTAACCCTGCAACCTATCATTGAAAATGCCATCTATTATGGCATTCAGCCCAGCGCCAATGGCGGTAAAGTTGAGATAGACATTACTTATAATAATAGCAAGGTAGTTATCCTGGTAAGTAATCCTCTGCCAGACCAGGCGCCCAGTGTCCGTAATGAAAAGGGCAATCAAATGGCGTTAGAAAATATCCGTCATCGTTTGCATGCCCTGTACGGTGAAGCCGTGACCATGGATGCCATGCAGGAAAGTAAAAGTTTTATTATGGAAATTAGTTACCCTTGTGGCTTACCTTCATCCAAGTCCACAGGAGTCCGGGCATGAATATTTTAATTTGTGATGATGAAGCCTTGGCCCGCAGCCGCCTTCAGCGAATGGTTGAGAAAGCCGAGTTAGGCCAGGTGATTGCCCAGGCTGAACACGGTGCTCAGGCCCTTGAACTGATTGAAAAGTTTTCACCGGATGTGGTGTTAATGGACATTCAAATGCCGGTCATGGATGGCCTGGAAGCGGCCCGCCATTTAGCCAGTTGGGAAACGCCTCCCGCCATTATATTTTGTACCGCCTACGATGAGTACGCCATTGCGGCGTTTGATGTGTCGGCGGTGGGTTACCTGTTAAAGCCGGTTAGACTGGAAGACCTTAAAGCTGCCTTAAGCAAGCTCAGCAAAATAAACAAAGTACAGGCGTTAACCCTTAACAAGCAGCAAGCTCGCTCTCACATTAGTGTAAAAACCCACAGCGGTGTGCAGTTGGTGCCGGTGGAGAATATTCGCTTGTTTCGCGCCGACCATAAATACGTATCGGTCTTTCACCAGTTTGGTGAACTGCTTATTGATGATTCATTAAAAGAATTGGAAGATGAATTTGGCGATGTGTTTGTGCGAGTTCACCGTAATGCGCTGGTGAATACCAAGAATATTACGGGCCTTGAAAAACAAGACGATGCCAGTTTCGCCTTGCGCTTAACCGATATAGAAGAATCTGTGCCGGTCAGCCGCCGCCATGTGGCCGCCATTAGAAAACTGTTAAAGGCGCTTTAGATTTTCTGCGCGAAATTCAATTTAGACACCACCCGTTAACCAATCTAAGAAGGCCTGGTTGGCGCGAGAAATGGTACGGCCCTTGCGCCGCGCCACCGCCATTTGTATTTCCATCTTGGGCTGCAATTGAATGCCATAAATTCCCGCCTCTTGGTTCGCCATCATTTCCAGCCCCACTGTGGCCCCCAAATTATTTTTTACCATGTTAGTTAATAGCGGTAAAAAATTACTCTGCATGCGAATGTCCAAGGTGACGTCTTCTTGTTTGCACAGGTTATCGAGTTTTTGGCGGATCAAATAATCCTCCTGATACAAAACCATGCTGGCATGGTTTAGCTGCTTTATGTTTATTCGCTTTCTATCTTTTAAGGGGTGTTGCTCTCCCACACAAACCACCACCTGTTGTTTAATGAGGGGAATAACCTCCAGCCCTTCATGTTTGCCTTGCACGGTAATGACCCCCAGCTCCACCTCATCTTGCAGCAGCATGGTTTCAATTTTAGGTGTGCCCGACTGAATAATAGAGGCGGTTAATCCGGGGTGCTGGCCTAAAAAATTGCCTAATAATTGTGGGAAATAATAGGTGGCCAACATGGAGGGGCAGGCAATGCTTAATTCGCCCCGTAGCAAGTTATCCAGTTCGTTCATGGAATCTTTTAATTCGCCCACTTGTTGCAGTATTTCCAGGGCTTTTTTAAGGGCAATTTCTCCCTGGCTGGTTAGGCGAATGCTGCGTTTGTGGCGCTCCAGCAATTGATGATTGAGTTCTTCCTCCAGTTTGCGCACCGCAATACTGACCGCAGGTTGCGCCATATGCAGCTGTTGCGCTGCCTTGCTAAAGCTTTGTAGTTGCGCCACACAGGCAAAAATTTCCAGCTTTCTAAGGTCCATGATCTTCGTCCGCCAATTTATAAGGCATTTATCGAGTATATAAATAATATATGAAAACTATAAAAATCATATATTTTATATATTTACCCGTGTCTGTTATTTTTTAGAGAGACTCCCCTATAGCGAAGAACGTCATGAGCACTTCACAAAAGAAATGGCAAAAAATGAATTGGCAGGACCCTTTCGGGTTGGAAAGCCTGTTAACCGACGAGCAACGCATGGTACGCGATGCAGCCAAGCAATATGCCCAGCAAAAGCTGCTGCCCAGGGTGCAGATGGCTTACCGTCAGGAAGAGACCGACCCGGCTATTTTTCGTGAGATGGGCGAAATGGGACTATTGGGTTCCACCATCGAAGGTTATGGCTGCCCCGGGGTGGATTACATTTCATATGGCTTGGTGGCCCGTGAGGTGGAACGTGTAGATTCAGGTTATCGCTCCATGATGAGTGTGCAGTCATCGTTGGTGATGTACCCCATCTATGCCTATGGCAGTGAAGCACAGCGGGAGAAGTATTTGCCAAGACTTGCCACCGGAGAGTGGATTGGGTGTTTTGGTTTAACCGAACCCGATCACGGCTCTGACCCCGGTGGCATGCTCACCCGCGCTAAGAGCGTGGAGGGCGGTTATCGTTTAACGGGCAATAAAATGTGGATCAGCAACAGCCCCATCGCCGATGTTTTTGTAGTGTGGGCCAAAACTGATGACGGCGAGATTCGTGGCTTTATTTTAGAGAAGGGCATGGAAGGTTTAAGCGCGCCCAAAATTGCAGGCAAGCTAGCCTTGCGCGCCTCCATCACTGGCGAAATTGTCATGGACAACGTGTTTGTTTCTGAAGAGCAATTACTGCCCAATGTGAAAGGGTTGAAGGGGCCGTTTGGTTGCCTTAACAATGCTCGTTTTGGTATTGCCTGGGGCGCGTTAGGTGCGGCCGAAACTTGCTGGCATACGGCCCGTGATTACACATTAGAGCGCAAGCAATTTGGTCGCCCGTTGGCGGCGACCCAACTAGTGCAAATGAAATTGGCCGACATGCAAACCGAAATCAGCCTGGCTTTAGTGGCCTGTCATCGCGCGGGCCAGATGATGGATGCTGGGGAAATTTCTCCAGAACTCATTTCGCTTATAAAGCGTAACTCCTGTGGCAAATCGCTGGACGTAGCTCGTACCGCACGTGACATGTTAGGGGGCAACGGTATTTCGGATGAGTATCCAGTCATGCGTCATATGGTGAACCTTGAGGTGGTGAACACCTATGAAGGCACCCATGATATTCACGGTTTAATTCTAGGTCGTACCCAAACCAACATTGCTGCGTTTTAGCATTGTTTCGTTAGCATTTTTAAAGAGCGGGGGCGGTACATGCAAGCGGCTTTAAGTCATTTAAAAGTTTTAGATTTATCGCGCATCTTGGCAGGCCCCTGGGCCAGCCAAACCCTAGCGGATTTTGGCGCGCAGGTTATAAAAGTAGAGCGCCCGAATGCGGGTGACGACACCCGTACCTGGGGCCCACCATTCATGAAAGATGATAACGGCGAGGATACTAATGAGTCGGCCTACTTTATGGCGGCCAATCGCGGTAAAGAATCGGTGTGCATCGACATCACCACGAAAAAAGGCCAACAACAAATTCGTCAGCTTGCTGAACAATGTGATGTGGTTCTTGAAAATTTTAAGGTGGGTGGCGCTGCCAAATACGGTTTGGATTATGACTCTCTTTCTAAACTAAACCCAAGATTAATTTATTGCTCCATCACAGGGTTTGGTCAAACCGGTCCCTATAAAGACCGTCCGGGTTATGATTTTTTAGTGCAGGCAATGGGCGGCTTAATGAGTGTTACCGGTGACCAGAAAAGTGGCCCACAAAAAGTAGGAGTTGCACTCACCGATGTGATGACGGGGTTGTATGCCACTGTGGGTATTTTAACGGCCGTAGCCGAGCGTGAAAAATCCGGCCTGGGTCAGCATGTGGATTTGGCCCTATTGGATGTGACCGCGGCAACCCTTGCCAATCAGGCCACCAATTATTTAGTGGGAGGAAAGGTGCCGACCGGTTTAGGCAATGCGCATCCTAACATTGTGCCCTATCAAAGTTTTGCCACCCGTGATGGACATTGCATTGTGGCGGTGGGTAACGATGGCCAGTTTCAGCGATTTTGTGACGTGATTGGATCGCCCGAATTGGCGCTGCATGAAGATTATAAAACCAATAAACAGCGGGTGATTAACCGAGAAAAACTAACCCCTTTGTTGCAAACACAATTGTTATTAAAAGATCGTGATGATTGGTTAATGGCATTTGAAAAAGCCACCGTGCCGGCAGGCCCCATTAGTAATGTGAAAGAAACCTTCGAGAATCCGCAAATTTTAGCGCGAGACATGCGGGTGAATATTGAGCACCCGCTTAATAAAACATTAGAGTTACCGGGCAACCCCATTAAGTTGTCGCGCACCCCGGTGCAATACAACAAGCCGCCGCCCCTTTTAGGTGAGCATACACAACAAGTATTAAAAGAATTTGGCATTGAAGACTAGCGTGGTTAATACGCCATGAGGCGTTTTAGGTCTATACTTGTTACCGTGCTCAAAGACTCGAGTAAGACATGCTGCACAAAATTAAAAACAGCCAGATAAAGGCTGTGACGTTAGGCTTACTGCTATTTGCGTTATTAACGCCACCTGTTAGTGCGCAATCACCTAAGGCAATCAGTATTGTGGCCCCTAATTTCTGGTGTCCTTTTGCCTGCGATGCCAATGGCCCCCAACAGGGTTTTGCCATTGAAATTGCCAGGGCCGCCTTTCTTGAATTTGGCATAACGGTTAACTATACCAACATGCCTTATGACCGCGCGTTATTGGAAGTGAAAAAAGGCGTGATGGTACAGGCCGTTGTGCCCACCTTTAAAGAAGAAGCCCCACATTTTATTTATCCTAATAGTGCCACCTCAGCCACTGAATACTGTTTTTATGTGAAACAGAATAGTCACTGGCACTTCACCGATTTTACCGATCTAAATAATATGCGTTTTGCAGCCACCTCGGGTTATATCTATAGCCCAAAAATGGATGCTTATATAGCCCAGCACACAGAAAAAGCTACGGGCAGGGTATATCTTTTAAAGGGTGAGAATATCCCTATCAGAATGTTTAACATGATTATTAATAGCCGCTATGATGCTTTTCTCGAAGACACTCGTCTCATGGATTATTTGCGCTCTAAGGGGGATTTGGCTGGGCTTAAAAAGGCTGGTTGTCTGGATGTTATTAATTACGGATTTTTGGCATTAACGCCCAGTAAGACGTTTCCTTCAAGACAAATGGCGAAGTATTTTGACCAGGGCATGTTGATTTTACGTAACAGTGGAAAGCTAAAAGAGATTTTAGATAAATATGGGGTGCAGGATTGGCAATAACCAACCTGCACCAAAGTCAGTCACCTTAAGTTGTCGCGCACAAAAGTATAAAATAAAAGCGGCCGCGATTGTTGGGGAGTATACGAAGGAAATGCATAATTAATTTTATATTGAAGTTTAATTCACCAATAACTATATAATAGACTTTTGATTTCGGAATGAAGGAATAGGTCTTAGTGGTATTTTCTCTTGTTGCTAGTATTGCTTTTATACTGCTTATCTTTTGTGCCCCCTATCTTCTTATGAGGTTAACCCAAAAGGAAAATACCATAGGTCACTGGTATCCGGTTACCCTGCTATATTTAAAGCATAGGAGTAAATATTGCTACGATAACCATAATTATCGTAGATATCCCGCTGAACTCTTGAACTTCGCCGCTTACTTTATGTTTATATTGGCGATATTTCGACTGAACTTTGAAGTCGCTGCAGTCAGCTTGGTTTTTGCCGGATTTATTTCTTACCAAAGTGAGTATTTTATTTTAATCCATAAGCTATATAAGAGAGCTAGGACGACCACCATCTTTAGCATAATATTGGCAGGCTGGTGCCTTTATCTTGCGAAGACAGATTATCTGAGAGAAGGGGAGTTATCTTTCTATTGCTTTATTCTAGTATTGATTTGGCATGTGAGGATTACAGTTTTTCGGGCTGTGCATTGGTATAAAGTAGAAAGGCAATAAAAAAGCGAATATTGAGTATTCGCTTTTTTAGCAATAGAAAATATAGAATTAAAGACGCACCTCAATCCCTTCGCTGCGCATATGCTCTTTAGCCTGCTGCACAGTATATTCCCCAAAGTGAAAAATACTGGCGGCTAACACTGCATCGGCTTTACCATTGGTCACGCCATCTGCAAGGTGCTGCAAGTTACCCACACCGCCCGAGGCGATCACAGGTACGTTCACGGCTTCACTCACGGCGCGTGTTAATTCTATGTCGAAACCGGACTTCACGCCGTCTTGATCCATGCTGGTTAATAACACTTCACCGGCACCAAAGTCGGTCATTTTAATGGCCCATTCAACCACATCTATGCCAGTAGGTTTACGACCACCGTGGGTAAAAATTTCCCACTTACCGGGTTCCCCTTCTTTGCTCACTTTTTTGGCATCAATGGCAATCACAATGCACTGGCTGCCAAATTTTTCGGCGGCTTGTTTTACAAATTCTGGGTTGGTAATGGCGGCGCTGTTAATGGCGGTTTTATCGGCACCGGCATTTAACATGTTGCGAATGTCTTCAATGGTGCGAATGCCGCCGCCCACGGTTAATGGAATAAATACCTGGTCGGCAATGGCTTCAACCATGTGAATGGTGGTGGCGCGATTATCACTGCTTGCAGTGATATCTAAAAAGGTAATCTCGTCTGCGCCCTGTTGGTCGTAGCGCTTGGCCACTTCTATTGGGTCACCTGCGTCACGAATGTCTACAAACTGAACGCCTTTAACCACACGGCCGTTGTCTACATCAAGGCAGGGAATTATACGTTTTGCTAAAGCCATCTTAGTTACTCCTGCCCATCCCAATTAAGGAAATTTTGTAAAAGTTGCAAACCCGCTTTGTGGCTTTTTTCCGGATGAAACTGCACCGCAAATACATTGTCTTGCCCTATGGCCGCGGCAAAGTTTTTTCCGTATTGGCCATGGCCTTTTACTTGGCTTGGATTTTTAGCATTTACAAAGTAGCTGTGCACAAAGTAAAAACGGGTTTCGTCTTCAATGCCATTCCAAAGGGGGTGGGCAACCTGCTTTACTTGGTTCCAGCCCATGTGAGGTACCTTAAGCTTTATGCCGTCTTCGCTGCCTTGAGTGCCTATTAGTGGGTTACCAAAAAACTCTACTTCACCTTCAAAGTGCTTAAGGCATTCTACGCCGTTGTTTTCCTGGCTGTGATTCATCATGGCTTGCATGCCCACACAGATACCAAGTAACGGTTTGCTTTTGGCCACCTCGCTCACCACTTGGTCAACGCCCAGGCGTTTAATCTCGCCCATGCAATCGCGCATGGCACCCACACCGGGTAGCACTACATGATCTGCTTTAAGAATAGTTTCTGGGTCAGAGGTGACCAAGACTTGAGTGTTGTCGCTGACAAATTCAAGTGCTTTAGAGGCGCTGTGTAAATTGCCCATGCCGTAGTCGATAACGGCGCAAATTTTACTGCTCATAGTTTAAAGCCTATTACGCTTGCCAATACGGCGTTAAAATTTTACTCAGAATCCTCACTTGCAATAGCAAGCTGCGGTTCTTCTTAAAATTTTGCCTTGTCTTGGCTTCGCTCACTACGGCTTTAGTGAGCGAAATGTGATTTTAAAAAGCTCGGTGGGGTTCACTTAGGTGAGACCTTGGTTGGCAAGGATGCCAACGTGAGCTTACAAGGATGTATTCACAGCGAGTCCCACCTAAGTGAACCCCGCTGGGCGATCTAATTAAATACGAAAACCTACAAGGTACCCTTAGTAGAAGGCATCATGCCTTCCATGCGTGGGTCATGTTCCATTGCCATTCTTAAGGCACGGCCAAAGGCTTTAAATACGGTTTCAATCTGGTGGTGCGCATTGCGGCCTTTAAGGTTATCAATGTGCAAGCTCACGTTGGCGTGGTTGGTGAACCCCTGAAAGAACTCAAAGAATAATTCGGTGTCAAAACCACCCACAGCACCACGGGTAAACGGAATGTTGTATTCCAGGCCCGGGCGACCAGAGAAATCAATCACTACGCGAGAAAGGGCTTCATCCAATGGCACATAAGCGTGGCCATAACGGCGAATGCCTTTTTTGTCACCAATGGCTTTGGCGAAAGCCTGACCCAGAGTAATGCCTGTGTCTTCTGCGCTGTGGTGATCATCGATGTGGTTATCGCCTTTGCAAACGATGTCCAGGTCAATCAGACCGTGACGACCAATTTGATCCAGCATGTGCTCAAGGAAAGGCATGCCAGTGTCGAAGCTGGTTTTGCCGGTGCCATCTATGTTGATGGAGACTTTAATCTGAGTCTCCAGGGTATTGCGTTCAATAGACGCAGTACGCGCAGTCATGGCTTTCTCCGAGCAGAGGAATAAAAAAACGCATTATACAAAAGATGTGATTAAAGAGCACCTTAAGGGAACCTATATTAATGGCTTATGCTCTGACTTTACGCCTATTCCCTCGTTAGAAAACCCTAAGTGTGCCTTTAGGCCAATTGCTGGGTACAATATTGGCCAGTGACCCGCGGAGTAGAAAAATTGCCTGTACACCTTGAATGGATCGACGCCCCCAGCGAGCAAGACTGGATCGATTTAAATAAGCTCTATAAAGATGCCCCTGCCAGTTGGTGTGATAGCGACAGTGAGCTTCAGGCGCAAAATTACCTGGCTCAAAAACACCAGCAAGGCTACAAAATTGCGGCAGGGCGCTTTAATGACCGCTTAATCACGGCCGCGGCCCTTAAGGTGAACACTGAAAAAGTAAACGCCTACTTCATAGAAGAGCTGTGTGTGCGAGCACTTACTCGAGAGCGCGGGGTGGCGAAGCAACTGCTAGTGCGCCTTTGCCAGTGGAGCGATGAGCAAAAGTGCAGCCTGTGGGTTGAGGATGAGACTGCTAAGCTAAGAGTATTAATGGAATTTGGTTTTGTACACGACCACGGAAAGTGGCATCGACAAGGGTAATATTGTCTCTCTTGTGGAACAATGATTTGAGAATCGGTGTCTTTATATATATATCTGCCGGTAGTAAACTGAGCAAAGATTAAAGGAGAGAAGCAAAATGGTACGAATATTCAGTATATTGAGTTTGTTGGTGGCACTAGTAATGCCTGCACAAGCCGAGCAGGTGGACCCTCAGGTTATTGTGAAGGCCGTTTCTGACAAAGTATTAACCACTATCCTAGCCAATAAAGAGCAGATGGCGACGGGCCCGGAGTTTTTGGCCAATCTCATTGAGACACAGATGATCCCCATTATCGATCAGCCCAGAATGGCTAAGTATGTGCTCAGTAAACATTGGAAGACCATCGATGACCAGCAAAAGCAGGACTTCACTTCAGGCTTTAAACGCTTGTTGATCAAGACCTACTCCGGCGCTTTCAAAGCCTATACAGGCCAGGATGTGACCTATGGTGAGACCAAGTACAGCAAGAAGGGTGATAGAGCCATTGTGGTATCGGATATTCACATGGCCGGTGGCAGCCCAATTCGCCTCAAGTACCGCCTGTATCACTCCAAACAGGGCCAGTGGCTGGTATATGATGCCAACATTGCAGGCCTAGGATTGTTGAAAACCTACCGCGCGCAATTTAACGAACAAATTCAGCGTGATGGCATAGAAAACACCATCGCAAAGCTTAATTCGGCCCAGTAATAACCCCTCCTTATCCCCTGCAAATAATTGCTTTTTAGCAGGCCAGCGTTGCGCTGGCCTGGTTTGCGTTACCCGTTAAACCCACCTAATCTTTAGGTGGTGGTGCGCGTCGCACTGCCCAGTTAAGACTCGGAATTGTTCATTTATGGCCAAGGGTTGGCGGCAGATCT
>Ga0209290_1000126_pt1 | contig 73606 bp, 47 predicted proteins | sample EN1Hudsemesocosm_2_FD_184632 | JGI IMG/M metagenome (GOLD analysis project Ga0209290, IMG submission 184632) | Methane-oxidizing microbial communities from mesocosms in the Hudson Canyon - EN10B Hudson Canyon (SPAdes) (version 2) | ecosystem: Environmental > Aquatic > Marine > Cold seeps... | reverse complement strand
TGCCGATGCCAGCGTCGAATGTCAGTGTGGCGTCAGAAACGACTCAGCATGAAGTTTTGACAATCTCGCAGGATCTGAATGCCTTGATGTTGGACGTTGTGGCAGAAAAAACAGGTTACCCCAGCGAAATGCTGAATCTGGATATGCATTTGGAAAATGACCTGGGCATAGACTCGATCAAGCGGGTTGAAATTCTAGCGGCGGTAATGGATGCAGCACCGGAGATTCCTGAATTCGATAATAGTGAAATGGCCAAACTGTCGACGCTGAGAGAAATCGTTGAGTTTATGAATCTGCAATTGCCTTCGGACGCGGAGAAGGAGCAACAGAGCGCTCAAACCGAAAGCGCTACAGCACCAGTAAATAAACTTGATTCCTCAGATCTACAGAGCTTGATGCTTGCAGTCGTTGCCGAAAAAACAGGCTATCCCACTGAAATGCTAAATCTTGGGATGCATTTGGAAAATGACCTCGGTATCGACTCTATCAAAAGGGTTGAAATACTGGCGGGTGTTATCGATCAGGTGCCCGGTTTACCAGAGCTGGACAATAGTGAAATGGCTAAACTCTCCACGCTTGAAGAAATTGTTGGTTTTATTGATCAGCAACTTCCTAAGACAAGCGCGCCTATCTCTGAACAAACTGCAGGTGTACAAGCTGCAACACAGGTGAATACTATTGGCTCAATAGAGCTAAAACGTTTAATGCTGGATGTTGTTGCCGAGAAAACAGGTTATCCCAGTGAAATGCTAAATCTGGGTATGCACCTGGAAAATGATCTGGGTATCGACTCGATCAAAAGAGTAGAAATACTGGCGGGTGTGCTTGATCAGGTGCCCGGCTTACCCGAGCTGGACAATAGTGAAATGGCCAAGCTTTCCACGCTCGAAGAGATTGTTAACTTCATCGATCAGTCTAATGCCGAGTCGTCCTCTGCCGTAGTTGCTAATCACTCTTCATCTGAGTCAGGCACTGACCTGTTGCCAGAAGACGGTGCGTTATCGCAAGTTGCTCGCTTTTCGCTTAAGTGGAAGGAAGCGCCTGCACTTAAATTGCAGGTGCAAAACATCTCAGCTGCTGCAACCGTCCTGATAACCGACGAAGATAAGGGCATTGCCACAGCATTAGTGAAAAAGTTCTGTGAACAGGGCTACGATGCTCACCTTGTGACCTCCTTGGATGATCGATTAATTGACCAGGCTAAAATGCTGGTGTTTACCGGCGGACTTCGAGACGTGTCTTCTGTAAAAAATGCATCGGATATTAATAAGGAAGGTTTTGAATGGGCTCGCTGTGTTGCCGAACGGTTTGAAAAAAATGGTGGCACGCTAATTACCGTACAAGATACTGGTGGTCAATTTATGAGTGAGATCACTGAACTGAAAGACGAATTCAAAGAAAGTGATATTCATAAGATTAATCCTTATCTTGCAGGCCTTAGCGGTCTATGCAAAACAGCTGCTCTGGAATGGCCGAACGCTTATGTGAAAGCCATTGATCTTGAATGTGGTGACAGAAGCGTAGCCGAGCTAGCAGGTGGTCTGTTTAATGAAATCGTGGCGGGTGGATTTGAAAAAGAAGTGGGTTTATTGAAAAACGGCACAAGAGGTACCTTGGTTAGTCAGCCATCGCTTATGTCTGAATCATCACAAAAAACATTAGCAGAAGGGGCCGTGATTGTTGCTTCAGGTGGGGCTCGCGGTGTGACAGCTGCCTGCCTAATTGAACTCGCTAAAGCGCGTAAACCAAAAATTGGTCTTTTAGGAAGAACTGAATTAGTGGCTGAACCGTCAAACCTAGCAGGTATCAACAGTGAATCTGAGTTAAAAAAACTATTATTGATGGAGTGCCAAGCACGAGGTGAGAAGGTGTCCCCCGCCATTTTGGGTAAACGTGTTACAACCATTCTGGCCAACAGGGATGTGCGGGAAAATATCAAGCGCATGGAGAATGCTGGTGCGACCGTTCAGTACTTTGTTTGTGATATCCGTAGTCAAGCATCTGTCAGCGCTGTACTTGAGCAAGTTCGCCAGTTATGGGGTGATATTGAGGGTCTTGTACACGGCGCCGGGGTGATTGCAGATAAGTTAATCGCTGAAAAAACTGACGATCAGTTTAGCGCCGTGTTCGGAACTAAAATTGAAGGCCTTAGTGCACTTTTGAACGCGACTGAAAATGATGCTCTCTCAATGATTTGCCTATTTTCTTCCGTGGCGGGTCGCTCAGGCAATCGTGGGCAGTCAGACTATGCTATGGCCAATGAGGTGCTGAACAAAGTCGCGGCAAGGGAATACGCCCGAAGGAATACGGGCAATAAAACGTGTCAGGTCAAATCTATTAACTGGGGGCCTTGGGACAGCGGTATGGTGAGTCCAGCCCTTAAAAAACAGTTTGTAACGATGGGAATACCTATGATTCCTCTAAAAGAAGGCGCGGAAATATTTGTGGCAGAAGTGTTGGGGGGCTCGCCTGAACAGGTAGAAGTGGTTGTGGGCGCCAAACCCGATGGCAGCTTGCTAAGCGCGGCGGATAGACCAGCCAGAAGCCTATCGTTTACTCTCTCAGAAAAAAACTTTGAATTTCTTGCTGGTCACAAGATCGTAGATGTCCCCGTCGTGCCTTACATGCTGGTAGCCGATTGGATAACACGCGCCTGTCATTCCAATTGGCCAAACTTGAAGGTGACTGAGCTTAAAGACTTCCGTTGCCTGAAAGGGATAAAACTGACTGATTTTTATCAGCAGGGAAATCAGATTGAACTAGTCATGCAAGACGTTTCTCTTGCAGGCCCTGATGCTGAAATAACCGTCGCCGTGAGTATTTTAAGTGCGCTTGGACCTCACTATTCAGCAGAAGTGACCTTGTCTGAAGATCAAGAGTCTGAAGAACAGACCATAACTGGCAAGACCCTCGTTCACCTACCCGACTTAAGTCCACTCGGCTTAGACAGTCTTTACGACGGCGAAGTGCTGTTTCATGAAAATGAATTCCAGGTGATTAAAAGCATCATCGGCAGCAGTGAACAAGGCATTGAAGGGACGCTAAGCGCCAAGTCAGATGCATTATCTGATCAATCTCTCTGCTCAACCTTGGTCATGGATGGTGGTTTACAGGTGGCCTTGTTATGGGTTTGGCAAAAGATGGGCGGCGGTTCATTACCGTTATCCATAGACAGCATGAAGCTCTACAACAACGATTTTTCAGGCGATGTCTCCTGTCAGGTGAAGGTTCAATCCAGCAGTAAGCAGAAAACTACTGTTGATATTGCTTACCACAATGACAAAGGACAGCAATTAGCAGAAATTATTGGTCTGGACTTGTTGGTTCACTTTGAAAAAGCATTTTCCAGCACTGTAAAAGCAAGTAGTGAGGCAATGGATGCATTATGAGTACGTCGTCAAAAAGATCAGATCAGTCAATTAAAAGTAAGGCCAGCAATATACAAACAGGCCGATTTGAACCCATTGCGATTGTTGGGCAAAGCTGTGTCTTGCCCGGTGCCTTAAACCCTGATGAATTGTGGCAAGCGGTGCGTCAGGGTTTAAGCTTGATCAGTGAAGCCAAAGAAAATGACTGGGGACAAAACAACGCCAGTTTTTTAGCTAAGGTAGGTGAGTCCGGAGAGCCTATTTCAAAAGATACAATTCCAAAAGACAAAAGCTGGAATAGCATGGGTGGACGTGTCGAGGGCTTTGAATCAATTTTTGATCCGGAGACCTTTAATTTAGACGCTGAGTTGGTTAAAGGACTTGATCCAACGTTTCAATGGTTGTTGCATACCGGAAAAGAAGCGCTGAAAGACATTAAACCGATGCCGAAGACGGGGGCGATAATCGGTAATCTTTCATACCCGACGCGTTCATTTAATAAAGTCGCCCAGCAGCACTGGTTCCCTTCTATTAATGATAAGAGCTTGGATGACCTGAACCTGAATGACTCGAATTTGGATAACAAAGACGAAACGGTTAATCCGATCAATCGTTTTATGTCCGGTTACCCGGCCCAGTTACTTTCAAAGGCACTCGGTTTAACCGGGCCGTCTTACTGTGTAGATGCCGCCTGTGCATCTAGTTTGTATGCGATTAAATTAGCCTGCGATGCATTGCATTGCGGAGATGCCGATATGATGTTGGCGGGCGGTGTTAATGGTATCGATGATCTTTTCTTGCATGTAGGCTTTACGGCTCTGAGTGCCTTAAGTCCCACAGGAAAAAGTCGACCCTTCCATCAGGATGCGGACGGTTTGATACCCGCGACCGGAGCGGCGCTTATTACCCTCAAAAGGCTTGAAGACGCAGAAGCTGCGGGTGATGAAATTCTCGGTGTTATTCGAGGGATAGGTCTTTCAAACGATGGCCAGGAGGGAGGCCTATTAGCGCCTTCCAGTGCCGGTCAAATTGCTGCCATGCAAGCGGCTTATGAACAATCCGGAATTTCTCCAGAAGAAATATCTTTACTGGAATGTCACGCCACGGGAACTCAGGTAGGTGACACCACAGAACTAGAAAGTCTAAAGGCCCTGTATCAGGGGTGTAAGGAAGTGCCGGTTGGTTCTCTTAAGTCTAACCTTGGTCATCTGGTGACAGCTGCAGGTGCTGCTGGCATTTTAAAAGTGCTGGGTGCTATGAAAGCGGGGGAAAGGCCAGCCACCATTAATGCAAATCAACCCTTATCGGTTTTCGAAGCATCGCCTTTTCGTTTGTTGAATCAAACTGAAGCGTGGAACGTTTCAGGTAGCCGAAAAGCGGCTGTTTCTGCATTCGGTTTTGGCGGTAATAATGCGCATATCATTCTAGAATCCTATGATTTCTTGTCTCATGGCCTTCAACCTTATGATAACAAGGCGCAATCAAAGCAGGCATTGAAAGCGAGTACAGTCAATAAGAATGTCATTAAGAGAAAACCGGTTGCGATTGTCGGCATTGGCTTGCAAGTGGCTGACTTGGTGGGTACTGAGGCATTTACGCAACATTGGTTTTCTGGCCAGTCACGACTGAAGAAAAATAAACGGGGTGAGTTAGAGGCCAAGGCTGAACAAATCACCCTGGACAGCATCGCGATTGGCATCTCGCCCAATGATCTAAAGCAGATACATGGCCAGCAATTGATGATGATGGCCGTGAGCAATGAAGCGTTGGGCAAGGTTCAATCTATCAATGCTGAGCGCACTGGCGCGTTTATTGGTATGGGGGCAGATAGCGAAGTAACCCGTTACTATTCACGACTAAATGCCACTGATTCATATGATAAAGAGGCGATTATTTCTCCCCTTAATGCCACCCGAACATTGGGTTGCATGCCTAATGTGCCCGCAAATCGTCTTAATGTTATCTACGGCTTCAAGGGGCCAAGTTTTACCTTTAGTTCCGAAGAACTTTCTGGCGTCGATGCCTTAAACGCGGCGATAGTTTCCTTGTCTAAAGACGAAATTGAAACGGCCCTGGTCGGTGCCGTTGATTTAAGTTGTGATGAAATTCATCAGCTTGCTGCAACGCAGTGTTTACCGAGTGATAAACAAAATGCGGGTGACGCGGCCGTCGCCCTGGTGCTGAAAACACTGGAGCAAGCAAAAGCCGATGGCGACCAGATTCTTGCAGTCATTGATGATCAAACTGGAGAGGGTGAAGAGGTAGGTGCTCAAGCTGTTACCGGAGCAGCGCTTTCTCACTTGTTTGGTCATGCCCATGCGGCTTCCGGCTTGCTTCAAGTGGCAGCGGGTGCATTAGCGGTTGCGCATAATGCGTCTCCGGGTGAGCAAACAGCCATACCCAACCTGAATGGTCACCTTCGGGTGAGCGCCGATGTCGAGTCGTTTAGCGGCCATCGTGATCAAGTTCAACTGAGTGCTTACAAACACCAAACACATTTACCCTTACACCATAAAAAGACGCCAAAAGTTTATTTATTTGTGGCTAAGGACAAAGACCAGTTAGTACAAAATCTTAAAGATGAAGTCGTTGTTCAATTGTCAGACCGTCACCAGTCACAGAGTGAACAGGCAGGTGACGTAAAACTCGCCATTGTTGCAAATAGTGACGATGACTTTCAGGTCAAAAAACAGCAGGCCCTGGTTTTACTTGAACGAGGCCACATAGGTAAACATTACACCTTGATGGTGGGTATTTATTACGCTGAAAAAGCACTAAAGGGCAAGTTGGCCTTTACCTTCCCATCCAGTGCCGGGTCTTACAGTGGTATGGGGCAGGAGTTGTTATTGGCATTCCCTGAGTTATTGCAAAAGCTACAAAGAAAATTGAAACGTCCAAACAGCATCAGCAATGCAGCTGACTGGATTTATGATTCAAATGTAACTGACGCCACTGTCAGTCTATTTGAAAAACTGAAAGGCGCCTTGTTCCTGTCGCAAATTCATAGTCAGTTTAGCCATGAAGTGTTAGGGCTTAAACCCGAAGCCTATATCGGCTTTAGTGCCGGTGAAACCGCTGCTTTATTTGCCTCTGGCGCATGGCGGGATTTAGATGCGTATTATCAGGCAGTAGAAGACTCTGGTATGTGGACCAAGGAGCTAGCTGGTGAGCTTAATGTGTTGAATAAAGCCTGGTCAGATTCTCCCAATGTGGCCAAAAAATGGCGAAATTGGGGCGTCAGAGCCCCCTATGACACCGTGAAATCCGCATTGGAAAAAGAGCCCTTGGTGCACTTGGCAACCATTAATATTGAAGGCGACTATTCCATTTGTGGTCAAGAGGAAGCTTGCGAACGGGTAGTCGACGTCATTGGTAGAGCGAACTGTCAGCCTATTCATTATGACCTGATCCATCACTGCCCTGAAATTGACGCCTACAAAGATGAATGGCAGGCACTGAATACCCGCGAAGTAGTGAATGAGTCTGTCCGTTTATATGGTACAGCTAATTCAGGCGCTTGTTACTCCCCAAGCCAGGAAAAGGTTAAGCAAGCCCTCTTAGGTATGGCACAGAATACTGTTGATTATCCAGAAATTATCAACTCAGCCTATGATGATGGTATTGAAATATTTCTAGAACATGGCGCTCGCTCATCATGCTCAAGCTACATTAATACGATTCTGGAGGGGAAGGATCACCTTGCCGTTTCTTTAGATGCCTTCGGAAGTAATGATCTTCAAAAAGTCGCTGAAACCATGGCTCAACTCTTTGTGGTGGGCGTGAATGTCAATGTTGATGCCTTGTTTCAAAATTATCCAAAGCATCAAACGGGTCAAAACCAAGACGCCGATAGTACAAACAAGAGTATGAAGAAGAGTATAAAGAAGAGTTTGATGATGAGCTTTCCTGCTCATGAGCCGGAAGTTCAAATTACTAAGGTAAATAAAACACGCATCGTCAAAAATATAAACGAGACAAATAAGAGTATTGAACCAACAATGGCAGACTCGAACGAACAATACATGCCTAAGGCACCTCAATTACCAAGGGCCTTATCTATGAACCAGACACTGCACCGGAATGAAAAAACCAAGCAACATCAGGCTGGCTCTAAGCTTGAAACTAACCAAAACATCGAAGCGAACGCTTATCAAAAAATAAAACAAGCTGATCAAATAGAAAGCGCTGAATCCGTAATAACTACGTCTGCAATCGATGTGGTTGACCGCAGGGCGACTAAGCCAGTTTCTTATGGTGCTCAAATAGCTCAGTACCATCAGCAATATCTCAGTATGCAGGCACAAGTGCACGAGAAATTCCTCAAGATGCAACAAAATACCTTGTTCGCACTTTCGTCTGGTCTGACTTCCGAAATGTCGTCTAGCATTGCGACTGAACTGCCCAGCATGGTGACGGAACTGAAAGAACCGAGAAGTGAGCTTTTATGCTCAGGTTCAGATGTAAACTTGATGGAAGCGTCTGCTGCTCAGAAGCCGGCTTCTATTGTGGCCGAGCCCAAAGCCCCTGTTTTGTCTATTGTCTCTGAGAAGCATATATCTGAAAAACAAGTCCCACAGAGCATAGCACAAAACCAGCAAGCAGAGCCTGTTGGCCCGAGTTTTAGTCGAGCGCAGTTGAAGATCCATGCGGAGGGTAAAATATCAGAAATATTTGGTGAGCTTTTTAAGCAGCAAGATAATTATCCTGTTCAAGTAAGAATGCCCACAGAGCCCATGTTGCTAGCGGATCGCGTGACGGGCATTGATGCAGACCCGGGTTCATTAAAACTGGGTACCGTGTGGACAGAAACTGATATTGCCGACGACGCCTGGTATCTTCATCAAGGGCATATACCTCCGGGAATTATGATTGAATCAGGGCAAGCTGACTTGTTCCTGATTTCCTATTTGGGTATCGACTTTAAAAATAAAGGTGACCGCGCCTATCGTTTATTAGGGTGTGAAGTGACCTATATGGATGACTTACCACGGCCGGGTGACACACTTAAATTTGATATCCATATAGATTCTCATGCCGTTGATGGCGATATTCACCTGTTCTTTTTCCACTACGACTGCTATGTCGGGGATCGACAGGTCTTAAAAGTTAGAAATGGTCAGGCAGGTTTTTTTAACAAAGAAGAATTATCGGCCTCAAAAGGCGTGTTATGGGATGCTGCTAACGTTGAGCTGGAAGCTGAGCCCAGATTGGATAAAGCCGATGTTGAATGCAAGAAAACAAGCTTCAGTCGCGATGAACTGGATGCTTTTGCTGCAGGTGACTTGAAAAATTGTTTTGGTGCCGAATTTGGCGTCGCGAACACCCATACCCGCACGCCAACCATTGCAGCAGGTAAAAAGCTGCTGATTGATGAAGTCAGCCATTTTGAGCAACAAGGCGGTCCATGGGGAAGGGGTTACTTACGAGCAACGCGGAAAATATCGCCTGATGATTGGTTCTTTGACGGGCATTTCAAAAATGACCCTTGTATGCCGGGCACCTTGATGACCGACATGGCGTTCCAGGGTATGAGTGTCTATTTGGCTGCATTTGGATATACCTTAAATAAAGATGGCTGGACCTTCGCGCCGGTCACCAATGAAAGCGTGAAGTTAGAATGCCGCAGCCAGGTGTTGCCTACCTCGAAAGAACTGATCTTAGAGGTTTTTGTCCGAGAAATTATTGCCGGGCCTGAGCCAACGATTTATGCCGATGTCATCAGTACTGTCGATGGGATGAAAGCCCTTTACGCAGAACGTATTCACCTACGATTAATGACCGATTATCCCAACGCACCTCGCGAGTTATTAGGGGATGATGTAGGTGAGCAGGTTCAAAAAGGTCAGCGTTATAAACGTTTTCAGCTAGAGCCGGATCTTAAAGGGAATAGCCACGTAGGAAAGAGTCAACTGACTAAAACCGTCGCCTTGGTCGATGGGATACCTTGCGATGAAAAGCAAGCGAGCGATTGTGCATGGGGTAAACCATCAGAAGCCTTTGGTAGCCGATTTAAGTCATTCGACTACGGTAAACGGCTGGCCCGTTTACCGGGAGAACCGTATTTGTTTATATCACGCATTCTCGAAACCGAAGGTGAGTATTGTGGAATGAAAAAGGGCAGCAAGGCGGTTGCAGAATGGGATGTGCCTGATGACTGTGTGTTTTTCTCTGAAAACGGTTATCCAACCTTGCCTTACTGTGTCATTCAGGAAGCCGTGCTTCAGCCTTGTGGCTGGTTAGGCTGTTTTATTGGTTGTCCGCTTGAATATGATACTGAGCTTTTTTTCCGAAATTTGGACGGAACACTTAATTTATACAAAGAGTGTATTCCTGCCGGTTCGACTATTCGGACGGAAGTACAAAATACCTCATTAGCGAAAAGTGGCGGCACGATTATTCTATCCTTCAAGGTTGAAGCTTATCTCGTTACTAATGTAAAAGAGTGTGATGCAAATTCGGGTGGTGACAGCGCCGAAGATGAAAAACTCTTGGATATGACCACCGTATTCGGTTATTTCTCTGGCGAAACAATGGCTGTTCAGGTGGGCCTAGCACCAGAAGAAGGTGAGCCATTGCAGCTGGAAGCAACTAATTCTTATGCGGTAGATTTAAGTGAAAAGCCGAGCAAATTCTGTGAAGGTAGTTTAAAGCTGGCTAGTGAAAAACTTCTGATGACAGATCGAATCTCTGGTTACTGGCCAAAGGGTGGCAAGAAATCTCTGGGTAGAGTGAGAGGTGAAAAAAACATTAATACCGAAGAGTGGTTCTTCAAGGCTCACTTTTTTCAGGACCCGGTACAACCTGGTTCGCTTGGTCTTGAGCCTATGTTGCAGTTGCTCCAGTTCTATATGATTGAAAATAATATGGGCGATTCAAAACAAGCCCCTCGTTTTGAACCGATTACACTGGGTACACCAATATCCTGGCGTTATCGTGGACAGGTTATTCCGAGTAGTCAGCTGGTGCATATTATCGTTGATATTGTTGAAATCGGAGAAAACGACAGAGGTCCTTATGTTATCGGTGAAGCCAGTTTGTGGTGCGACGGACTGAAAATCTATGATGCTAAAAATATCGGTATGTGCATTGTTGAGTCCGATAAGCTTAACGTAGAGTGTGATGATACTGCGAGTGAGTTAAACAAAAATATAACAGGCCCTTTAAGGACTTCAACACGTTTTACCAAAGATCAGCTCGAGGAGCATGCCACGGGAAAACTGGCAAACGTTTTTGGTGAATCTTATGCCACTATCGATAATTATGCGTTTCGAAGCCGATTGCCTGCGACACCGTTTTTGTTACTTGATCGTGTCGTGAATATCACCGAGGGAGAGCAAGCGAGTATTGAGGTGGAATGGGATCTCAAACAAGGCGCCTGGTATCTTGATGGTCCGCTTGATGGCCTTCCTGGTAAGAGCCGAGTTAATAGCGCCTTATTATTGGAAGCTGCCGGTCAGGCCAGCATCTTTTTATGTACGGCATTCGGAGAAGATTTCAACCGCCGTGATCGTGTTTATCGTATTCTATCGACGGCAGGAGTTCGCTTCTATGACAATGCTGATCAACAACACATTGATTTGCCATTAGCGGGAGAGACCCTGTCTTATCGCGTTAGTCTTAAGCGTCGATATAACCAAGGCGATAGTACCTTCTTCTTTTTTAAGTACCAATGTTATTGTCAAGGCAAGCTCTTGGTGGAAGTTGAAGATGCCATTGCCACGTTGATTCCCACGGAGGAGTTGAGTTCCGCCAGAGGGGTGAGCTGGACGCCCTCGGATCTAGAAAAAGGGCAGCTGAAACAAGGGCAACTGGAAAAACCATTTGTACCGCCAATTTTGCCAACAAAGCAAACGTTCTCAATGGCGCAAATTGCTTGCCTTGCAAAGGGTGACCTTTATGGCTGCTTTGGTCCAGGTTTTGAAGTGCTTAAAGATCAGCAGAATGGCTCCCGAATATCGTCTGGCTTGGCCTTGCAAATTGATGAGGTGCTTGAAATTGATACCCAAGGCGGCCCAGGTCATCGAGGATACATGAAAGCGATTAAATACCTACTGCCGGATGAGTGGTTTTTTAAAGCACATTTCAAAAATGACCCATGTATGCCAGCAGCACTGATCGGCGCAGGGTGCTTTCAGGCACTTGGTTTTTACATGTCCGCTTGTGGGCTGACACTGGGTAAAGACGATTATGTATTTGTGCCGATAACAAATCGGCCTTTCAAATATACAGGCGGCGGCCAAGTCACCCCAGAAGAATCGTCACTGACCTATGAGGTGTTTATTCAAGAGTTAGTTGGTGGTGAACGACCTTGTTTGGTGGCAACCGTTTTGGTGACCACTTCGTCTGGTGTGAAGGTGTTGGTTACAGAACTCGGTGTGCAGCTGATTAAGGGTTAGGGTAGTTTGTGGTTTGTGCGTCGCATAAAAGTAAGACTTGCTTTTACTAGCGGTCATGTGCTGCCACTAACTGAATGATTTAAAAGGCATTGATGCAATCTATGTAAAATAGTGGACAATGATATGAGTACTACTGTGGCAGATGGGATAGGTAAGGTGGAACAATCTTCGCCAGGCTTTAAACAGGAGCAGGAACAAGGACAGGAAGAAGTTTCAACGGTTAATTACTTTGATAGGGTTGCTGATCAAGTTAAATCATTGTGGTCAAAATCAAAAATTAGCGAACATGCTAGTTCTTTGAAGATGTTGTCCGTGGATGAATATGAAAAAGTAGTCATCCAGCCAGCAGGTAATAAAAAACGGTTGAGTGCAAAAAAAATCATTCAGCACATTGCGGGTGAAATAATTCAAGAGGTGGACGATGGACCACTTTATATACTGGAGGCTAACTGTGTAGGTCCTGGGGAAATAAAGCAGCGACTCGGTCTAATAGGGCAGAACCGAGAACACCAAAATGGCGTTTGGGGGGCAAGTCACCACAGTAAAGCCGCCGAGATGGCATCTGACTTTGCTCAGCGTTCAATCCCCGTCATTACTTTTATTGATACTCCCGGAGCAGACGCCGGAGAACAAGCGAATCTTGGGAGTCAGGCAAACAGTATATCCCACCTAATTACTGTGATGACCCAATTAAAGGTGCCTACTCTGGGGATTGTTATTGGAACGGGCTATTCCGGAGGCGCAATACCACTGGCTGCCACCAATCTTCTCTTGTCTGTAAGGGATGGTCTATTCAGTACGATACAGCCACAAGGGTTAGCTAATATTGCCCGCAAACAAAAGCTGAGTTGGCAGCAGTGTGCGCAAGGCGTAGGGCTTGCTGCGAGTGAATTGGTGTTACGTGGATGGGTCGATGGCATTATCGATTACTCCCCAAACCAGCAAAACGAGGGGCTGGAAAAATTCCAAGAATCCATATTCTCCGCTCTGGAATTTATCGAAAAACAAGCTCGGAAATGGGTAGTCGAAAATCCCAATATACATGAAGAGTATCGCCAGCTGGTGGATATTTACTTGAGTGATAAACACCCAGTCTATAACCTGGGTAGAGGGTATTTTGAGTATGGCATTCGCGACTTTCCCAGTGTTTTCTCCTTGGCTTTTCGTCAACAACGGTTTCAACTAATCTCTTCCAGATTGAGTTATACCTCTGTAGGAAAATTACCTGAGTTTAGCCCTGTAGGTGATCTGTCTATTGTGACAGAAAACCAAGTTTGTGCTCAGCGTTCAGTGCTTAAAGATTGGTTGAAGAAGAACGAAAAACTCATCTATGAGGAGCGCTTGTTAGCTCGATACAAAAAATATCATAAGTCAAAATTGGATCGTGATTCAGAACGTAATGCCTTGGTATCTCTGGTTTTGGGGAGGCCTGAGGCTAACTATGAACAGTCGGTAAAGGTACTTTGCTTTGAAATTGGCTTGTACCTTTTTAATCGTTGGAATATTAAGGCTTCTGAAGGATTTGCCGATCTCTATCTATATCTGGATACTATAGAAGAATCTGCGTTCACGCCAAATGATGTTGCTGAATTAACGTTAAATCATTTGCTAGCTTTACCTGATCTAAAAGCCGGATTAAAGCGTATTTGTAAACAGATGCAACTATTCGATGCACTTTATGACGGTATTTTGGGCGAATTGGTGATTGTTGCTGAAGAAGCGAGTCGACATCGCTGCCTCAGTAAAGAGTCGGTATCCAGGTTGCTTGAAGCGGCTCTTAAACGTACTTTGATAAAGGATGAATATACAGTTGAGGGTACTAGGGATTTTGCAAATTGGCTGAATGACCTGATGGCTTTTTGCGAACTTGATTGGTTCCTCAGGCAAGTTGAGGAGTGGAAACAACACCAACACGCGCGACTTTCTGACAGTCTGTTTGTTTTTATTACCTACTTATTTGAAAAGATTATCCCTGCTTATCTTTTAGCCATTGAAAATGACACCGATTTTGATGGGAAAATAAGTCCTAGCTGGATAGGTCGTCGTAAAGATTTCTGGCATCGATTATCCATTGCATACTGCGATCTTCAGATTCAATCTTTACAGCGAGAATACAAAGACCAATGGCCTGACTGGCATGGTTGGGTTGATGAATTATGTGAAAGTTTTGAGCATGCCCATGTAAACTGGGTTTCTACTGATCCTTGTCGGTTTCCCGGTTTTCTACCGTCTATTCATCAGCATCTTAAAGAAGGTGGCGTCCCTGCTGGTGTCATTACAGGGGAAGCGTGCTTAAAAGGCAATGGTCAAAAGGACAAAGGCAAAAATGTTGGTTTAATTATTTCCAACCTGCCATTTCAGGCTGGGGCCTTAGATATGGCAAGTGGGCAGAAGATTTTGGCATTAATTAAACGGTGCCAGCATAAAAGATTACCACTTGTGGGTGTTTTTTCCTCTGGCGGGATGCAAACCAAAGAGGGGGCTGGCGCTCTGTTTTCAATGGCTGCAGTCAATGAGGCCATCTCTTTATTTAGGCAACAAACGGGCTTGCCCGTGCTCTTCGTTGGTTACGGTGATTGTACCGGAGGGGCCCAAGCAAGTTTTGTCACTCACCCAATGGTTGAAACCTGGTATGTCAGTGGTGCTAATATCCCTTTTGCCGGGCAACTAGTGGTGCCCAGTTATTTGCCTTCGACCTGTACGCTGGCGAACTATCTTGTCACTAATAAGGGAGCTATGACTGGATTGTTAGCGCATCCATTTGCTGACAGCTTTGACAAACGATTGTCTGAAATAGACCCGTCTATGGATAAAACAAGCTACTCAATTCAGAACATGTTGGTAGATAGGCTCGACGATAACTGTCCGGCGTTACCTATGAATACCGCATCCAATGAGATCGAAAAGCTATTTTCACCTATTCAGAAATTATTAGTGCATGCTCGAGGTTGTACCGCAGTAAAACTGATTCAAGATGCTCACAAAATACGTTTGCCTGTTGTATTGGTGCAGTCTGACCCTGATATGAAATCGGTCCCAGCACAAATGTTACAAACCCAGGATGAACTGATATGTATTGGGGGCAACACGCCGGATGAAAGTTACTTGAATGCCAATAGTGTACTCAAGGTGGCAGGTATGACCGGGGCAGATAGTCTTCACCCGGGAATAGGTTTTTTGTCTGAGGACCCGGATTTTGCAAAACGCTGCCAGATTCGGGGCTTGAACTTTATCGGGCCGGATTATCGCTCAATGGCGATGATGGGCGATAAATCAATTGCACTAAAAACAGCGATAGAAGCGGGTGTTGCTGTTGTTCCGGGTAGTCATGGCATATTGGCTGACGTACAAGAAGCAAAAAAAATAGCCGAAGAAATTGGCTTTCCCTTATTGCTTAAAGCCGCCTTTGGAGGGGGAGGCAAGGGGATAGCAAAACTTGATCGAATGGAAGACCTGGCAGAGACTTTTACAAGGTTAAGTCGTGAAGCTGAATCTGCTTTTGGGCGTGGTTCGCTCTATTTGGAGCGCTTTGTTACCAGTATGCGTCATATAGAGGTTCAGATTCTAGTTGATCGATACGGTCACTGCAGAATGCCTGGAATCCGGGACTGTAGTGTTCAACGTAACAATCAAAAATTATTAGAGGAATCCGGATCTACTTTGCTGCCAGACCTACTCTGTCAGGATGCCCTGAATTATGCCGAGCGAATAGCGCATGCCTCCGGTTATGTTGGCGCGGGTACCGTTGAATTTATATACGACCTTAAACATCAATGCCTCTATTTTATGGAAATGAATACCCGTTTACAGGTTGAGCACCCAGTTACTGAATCAGTTTCAGGTATTGATATTGTTCCCTTACAAATTGAAATCGCAAAGGGCAATAGTATAGAAAGTCTCAAGTGGCATACTAGTGGTTATGCTATCGAAGCCAGGGTTAATGCAGAACAGGTATTGTTAGATAAAAATGGATTTACTTGTAATCCGTCTCCCGGGTTAGTAACGCGTTTAAGCTTACCGCATGACGATAATGTAAAGGTTATCGCTTGTATTGACTCAGGAAAAAGCGTCGCTCCGTTTTACGATAGTTTGATCATGCAGGTTGTGGCTACCGGTGAAAATCGTGATGAAGCTATATCACGCCTGGTAACCTTTCTTAATAATATATGTATTGAAGGTATTGAAACCAATATCCCATTATTAACTTGTGTTCTCGACGACAGCCTTTTCAAGGAAGGAAATTACGATACCGGGTATCTAGATGCTCTGGCTGATCGCTTACCGGCTGAAACGTTTACAGTCCCAAATAAACTGAGTGAACAAACGAATACTGATCTTTCAATACCGGGAACAAACGAGATAAAAGTACTTTCCCCTGTTACCAGTATTTTTTATCGTTCCGGAACGCCAGATGAACCTCCTTATGTTTGTGAAGGAGATTTTGTCGATGTCAATTATACTTTATGTCTGATGGAGTCAATGAAGGTATTCCGCCCCTTATTGTTAAGTCACCTGAATGAGTCTGGTAGACAGCACTACTTGGATAGCTGCAAATACGAGGTGACCCGAGTGCATAATGATGATGGTCAGCACGTTAATGTTGGCGACTTACTATTCGTATTAAAACCTATTGAAGAGGCGTTGATGGAATAGATAGTTGAATGTAGCGAAATCTGAAGCCCCCCAGTTGGGGGGAGTGTGGTGTGAAATGGAGTGGAGTGGAGTGGCATAGTTAGTTAACCATTGGTAAACGAGCTAAGGTCTGACATTGTTTCTTGAGTCTGTCTGCAAACAGACTTTAAAATTTTCCGCACCTTTAGAACTAATATCATCTGATTGAGCACCCTTAACTGACGTCTGCTGACATATCTGTGATTTATTAAAAATCTCCAATTAAATATACTTGTCTCAGGTAGAGCAAATAAGCTCTAATTGAGAGCAATCAAACTGTTGAAGGTAAATGTAATGTCTACACAATCCTCTATGACATCTAAAGGTATGCAACACTACAAGCTTGTATTGCCAGGACACATGAACCATCAAGGCTCGCTTTTTGGCGGTAACCTGCTGCTGTGGATTGATGAAGTTGCTTATATGACAGCAGATTTACAGTTTCCAAATTGTCGACTAGTTACTGTTGCGCTGGATAATGTTGAGTTTAAGCATCGGATAGATTGCGGGGAAATAATCTGTTTTGATGTCGAATTGGAAAAAAAAGGGAATTCGTCACTCACTTATTTTATCTCGGTCAGTGGTACACGCAAAGAAGTTAAGATGAGCCTATTTGAAACGAGAATAACTTTCGTAAGTGTAGATGAAGAAGGCAAAAAGCAGATGATCTAGGTAATCGTTCATTTTTTGCCTGATAATATATTTTAGAATTGACCGGCAATTTATATCTGACCTATAAAGTATAATAACCAGCTATAAAGAATCTTGTAGTATTTTTAGTTGAGCCTGCACAACAGATCTTTCATGGTATACAGCTTGATATTCAGCTAACTTGATATGGTCTTTTTATTTGAGATCAAAATTCTTTTGGCAGTAGACTATAGACGTAATTAGTTTTGAAATAGTGTAACCCTGTTCCGACCGGATTTTTTACTTTGATAAAGAGCCTGATCTGCTTGCCTGAGTAATTGCTCTTGGTTACATTTATTTTCAGAGCAAAACTCAGCTACCCCCAAGCTTATAGTGATAGTTGTTTGCTGACCCTCTACTTCAATAGGTGTATTTTCAATTGCTGTTCTAACTCGCTCAGCTGTGATTTCTGCTCCTTGCGCGTTCGTTTGTGGCAGAATAATCGCAAACTCTTCACCACCGTAGCGAGCTAGCGTATCTGAATCACGTTTCACTAAATCCTTAAGTACACTCGCGAGCGTAACTAAACAATGATCTCCCCCGATGTGCCCCCAGGTGTCATTAAATTGTTTGAAGTGATCTACATCGAGCAAAATAAGGCTGAAAGGCGCGTCTTTCCGGCTTGCTCGTTTGATTTCTGATAATAGAACTTGATCTAGATAACGACGATTTTTTAGTCCTGTAAGTCCGTCTGTTTGACTTAAGTTTTCAAGCGCCTCGTTTGCTTTCTTAAGTTCAGATGTGCGTTCACGGACTTTTATTTCAAGTTGTTCATTAGTTCGTAGTTGTATTCGGTCATGTGCTTCAGCTATCAATCTAAATTTATCGACGAGAGCAAAAGAAAGAAGAATAACTTGTAGTGCAGACCCAACTTGCATTATGTGTTCGGTGAAAATGTTTGTCGAAATAAAACCAAAGGACTTAAGCGAATAAAATAAGATTCCAAGCATCAAAAATGCAAATGAAAGTAAAAAATAACGTGCTTCTTTCACGCCTTTGAGCAAGCAAATTATGCTTGAAGAGATCACACAGACAGCTACTACAACCGTTAGGAGCGACGATATTACAACCTGCGTGTTGTAGGGCATTACAATAGTACCCACACTTAATGTTACAGAAAATAGGATAAGCGCTTGAAATAGTCGGTAGAAAATTGGAAGGTTTTTTTTAAGGTCTAAAAAAGTACGGGTAAACAAGCAGATAAATACCAATGCTAAATTCATAAAAACGGCTAGAGCAGGGTTGCTGTATTCTGGGGATTCAGGCCAAATGAACTTGAGAAAGAATCCGTTATGAGTAAGCTGAAATAAACTAAACGATATTATAAATAGAACGTAGTAAAAGTAATTCCTATCCCTTATTGATAAAAAAACCACGAGATTATAGAGAGCTAATGCGACTATTACTCCGTAATAAGCCCCTAGTATGAGTACTTTTTGGAAATGGTCTCGATCAAACTCTTTTTTTGATGACAAGAGTAGCGGCATTTGTATGGCTCCCTCAGTCTTTGCTCGCATATAAACTTCTACAGTTTCATTTTGGTCAATCATTATGTCAAAGTTGGAATACAGGTGTGGGTGTGATCTTTTATCATACGACACAGAGTCACCTGCTGACATCGCTTTGACATTATCGGCACTATCGATAATGTATACATCCATTCTATCTAATAACGGATATAGGCACTTAAGAACCCAATGAGTGTTTGATTGATGTAAGTTTGTAACTTTGAAATAGAACCAATAAGCAGAATCAGTAAAACCAAAATTTAGAATATCTTTTTGACCAGATTTAAATTGCCCTAATCTATTTAACTGAATGGCATCTTGAAGTTGGTGTTTTTGGCTTTTATCTTCAACATAACTAATGCTTTTTGATAAAGGGTAAGACTCTTTAAAATCCAGAGTTATATGACTTAAAGTGGTTTGTTGTGAATCTGTTTCAGAATAACTTTTGCTTGTAAAAAGTGTTATCCCGAAGCAAAGTGATATGATTAAAAAAACACTAAGCAACACTGAAAGTCTTACGTTTGAAGCACGAATAAACAAATTAAGTGTCCTATTTAGAGCTGAAAAGAATACCAAGTATTCTTTTCAGTTAACTATCTTAATTTAAGTATAGACAATAATAACCACTGGACGTCATCATGCTTACTCATTTAACTATACACACATATGAGTAATTAATTGTAAAAGGGGGATTCCCAAAAACATTTAACTAATGGCGTTGATCTAAAAGTCGGTAAAGGAAAAGATTACTTTGCTTAAACCATTCTATTCATTTTCCAACTGGGCTATTTCCCGCTGATATGAAAATTAGAACGCTTGATAATTTAGATAAAAAGCCGCACAAGATGTTGTGCGGCCGGAGAGAAAATAAATAATTGGCCTTTGTTCATTAAGCTAGTTAGAGTAATCTAGCCACATTTACTGTCGCCACAGTTTAGGCAGGTTTGACAACCATCCATCACGATGACTGACTTGTTATGGCATTTATTACACAAGCTTGCGTTCGCAGGGAAAGGGTTGTCTTCAGGAATATCATCTGTTTTTGCGTGTGTTTGACTACCTTCTTGTTCAAACTGAGCTTTCTTCTCCGCAAGTATTTGCTTTGTGTTATCACTCATTTCTTCATCTTTAATCAAGCCAATTGACTTCATATGCTTTTCGATAACAGAACTGATCTCAGCAACGAGCGATGGCATGTAAACGCCGCCTTTCTTATAATAACCACCATTAGGATCGTATACAGAACATAGTTCTTCGATGAGGAAGGTAATGTCACCCCCTTTACGGAAAACAGCTGAAATAACGCGTGTTAATGCAATTACCCACTGATAATGTTCCATCGACTTAGAGTTGATGAACACTTCGTAGGGGCGACGGCTTTCATGATCGGTGCCTTCGTTTAAGAGGATGTCATTTATCGTAATGTATAATGCATGCTCAGAAACTGGAGGTTTTATTTTGTAGGTAGATCCAAGAAGAAAATCGGGTCGTTTAATAGACTCATTCATTTCTACAGGGACTACTTTGGGTGCGCTTTGTAATTCTGTTTCAGCGTCTTTAACGTTCTGAACTTGATACCCAACAATTTTCTTTTCTATTTTAATGGCCATAATTTTTACCTATTCATTCAGTGCCAGTCTAATGCATTTTCGACGTGTTAACGGTGATCTTGTTACCAGTGCGTATTATTTATACTGGTAACTTTCACCTATTTGGCTTTTTGGTGTATTAGTATTTACCGTAAGTGCCTTCTTTCAATGCATCAAACAGGTTTGCGGCGGAGTGAAGCTCGCCATCATATTCAATTTCTTCATTACCTTTTGCTTTCACTTTGGTGCCGTCATCTAAAGTGAATTCGTAAATAGTGTTTTCAAGGTCGGACTCTTTAACCAAAACGCCTTGGAAGGCTTCAGGATTGAATCTGAAAGTTGTACATCCCTTTAAACCACTGTCATAAGCATACATGTAAATATCTTTAAATTCTTCATAAGGGAAGTCTGTTGGGATATTTGCAGTTTTAGAGATTGATGAATCGATCCACTTTTGTGCTGCCGCTTGTATGTCAACATGTTGCTTGGGTGTCACTTCATCTGCAGAGATAAAGTATTCAGGTAATTTTGTTTCAGGGTTGTCGCTAAATGGCATCGCATTCGGGTTAATGAAATGACGATAAGCGAGTAGCTCAAAAGAGAAAACATCAACTTTTTCTTTTGTCTTTTTACCTTCACGAATAATGTTACGTGCATAATGGTGAGCAAAGCTTGGCTCAATACCGTTACTTGCATTATTTGCGAGAGATAGAGAGATGGTACCTGTTGGTGCAATTGAAGTGTGATGTGTGAAACGTGCACCTTGCTCTGCCAATTTCTCTACCAACTCAGGTTCAAATTCAGCAATTTTTTGCATATATTTACTATAACGAGCATGAAGTTCACGACCTTTTATCTCGTCGCCAATCTGATAACCTTCAGCGCGCATTTCTGGGCGCTTAAGAAGCATTTCTTCATCAATGACGAAGTTCTCTTCCATGATGGGGGCAGGGCCTTTTTCTTCAGATAGAGCTAGACCTTGACGCCAGCCCTCAAGAGCCATTTCACGATTTACCTTTTCAGTAAACTCGATTGATTCAGATGAACCGTAAGCCATCTTCATCATAGTTAGTGATGAGCCTAATCCTAAAATACCCATACCATGACGACGTTTGAAATTGATTTCGTTACGTTGGCCGATCAGTGGAAGTCCGTTAATTTCAACTACGTTATCAAGCATACGGGTAAATATACCAACTGCCTTTTTGTACTTATCGAAGTTAAAAGAAGCTTTATCTGTAAACGGGCGGTCTACAAATTTTGTTAGATTTACCGAGCCGAGTAGGCAGCTTCCATATGGCGGCAATGGTTGCTCACCACAAGGGTTAGTTGCACGAATGTTTTCGCAGAACCAATTGTTGTTCATCTCATTAACTTTGTCGATCAGGATGAAACCTGGTTCTGCAAAGTCATAAGTGGACGTCATGATGCTATCCCAGATGAACTTCGCTTTAACCGTATTATAGATGCGACAAGCGACTAAACCTTCATCGTTGGTGATGTAGCTAGTTTTAATCGGGAAACTTCTAAATAGAAACTGGCTGGTATCACTTAAATCAAGATTGTCTTCAGCAACTTCTTCTGCAGTAACCGGGAAAGATAGTCTCCAGTCTTTGTCTTGTTTAACAGCTTCAATGAAGTCTTCAGTGATTAGAAGAGATAAATTAAATTGACGTAAACGGGCATCTTCACGTTTGGCGCGAACAAAATCCAAGACGTCAGGGTGATGAACATCAAATGTCGCCATTTGGGCGCCACGACGACCACCTGCAGAGGAGACTGTAAAACACATCTTATCGAAGATATCCATGAACGATAATGGACCTGAAGTAGTTGCGCCAGCACCTGCTACATACGCGCCTTTAGGGCGTAGAGTTGAAAATTCATAACCAATGCCGCAACCTGCTTTAAGAGTTAAGCCTGCTTCATGGTTTTTCAACAGGATGTCGTCCATTGAATCGTATACCGTACCTGAAACTGTACAATTGATAGTTGAGGTAGCAGGTTTATGTTCACCTGCCCCTGCGTTTGACATGATGCGACCGGCAGGGATTACACCTTGTTCAAGTGCCCATTTAAAGTCTAAATAAACAGCTTCACGTTTGCCGTCTTCTTCCACTGCTGAAAGTGCTCTGGCAACACGCTCATAAGTACTGCTTATCTCTTTATCGACAGGCGCGCCAGTTTTGGTTTTTAGTTGATACTTGGTATGCCAGATATCTTGCGATGCATCTTGCATGGGGAGGGGGGAAACAAGTTGTTCAACTTTGGCGTTCATGTGCGACCTCTAGCTGGATTATAATTTTAGTTGTTGGGCATATTTCGAAAGCAATGACGGGTATGTGGTATTTGCTATCGTGAAATACTATATGTAGTACTTTGTATTATCTTGCCGGTAGATCAATTACCGCACACTGTTTCGAACTTAGAGCAGATAAATGCCTGAGCTTTAAGCTTTTTTAGTGTGTTCTAACCTGAAGAAAGGTTAGTCCATGAATTCCTTATAGACCGATATGTAGGGGATAAAGTTATTCTGTATTACTACATGTTGGTGTATTTTGGAAAAGTATAACACCATATTGTGGTTTGTGAAGTTTCTTTTCAAAAAAAATCATTAGGTAAATACAGTTAAAAGAGCTCAGAAAAGTCAATAGATCCAAACTAATAAAATATTTTTTTTGATGGTGCTATATATTGATTGAGCTGCGAAATTAGTGACTACTATTTTTTAGCTTAATCAATATATAGTGCTTGAAATGAGTGAAGAATTAGGTTTGGGTGGCTTGTACAGCGGTGAGAGCGATGGTAAATATAATGTCTTCTACTAGTGCGCCGCGTGACAGGTCGTTTACAGGCTTGCGTAAACCTTGAAGCATTGGGCCAATACTAATGACATTGGCACTCCTTTGTACTGCTTTATAGGTTGTGTTTCCTGTATTCAGATCTGGGAATATGAACACGGTAGCTTGTCCTGCAACAGGGCTATCGGGAGCCTTCTTCTTGGCAACGTTCTCAATGGCGGCAGCATCGTATTGTAAAGGGCCGTCAATAATAAGATCTGGCCGCATTGCTTTAGCTAAGCGCGTTGCTTCGCGTACTTTATCTACATCGTCACCGGTTCCGCTTTTTCCTGTGCTATAGCTAATCATGGCTACTTTGGGCTCAATCCCAAAGGCGCGTGCTGAGTCTGCGCTCTGAATGGCTATGTCAGCTAATTGTTCGGCATTTGGATCTGGGTTGATAGCGCAGTCGCCATATACAAGTACTTGTTCTGGTAGGCACATAAAGAAAACAGAAGAGACGACTTTTGCGATAGGCGTGGTTTTAATAAGCTGTAACGCTGGCCGAACAGTATTAGCTGTGGTGTGCACTGCGCCAGAGACAAGTCCGTCTACTTCATCTAAAGCAACCATCATGGTGGCCAATACAACATTGTCTTCTAGCATGGCCAGTGCCATTTGAGGGCTGACGCCTTTGCTTTTTCTAAGCTCAGTCATTGGTGTAACGTATTGTTCTCGCACTATATCAGGATCAATTATACTTAGCTCAGGTGGTAACTTAACCCCCTGAGCCTGGGCCACTGACTGTATTTCAAGCTCCTTACCTATCAAAATGCACCTAGCCAAATTTCTTTCATGACAAGTGACAGCTGCGCAGATAGTTCTAGGCTCATTGCCTTCGGGCAGCACGATGGTCTTTTTAGCAGCACGCGCACGTTCTGATAATAAAAATCGGAATGCGGGCGGTGAGAGTCGTGTCGCCCTTTCTTGTTCGCAGTGTTGTTTAAGCCAGTCGGTATCCAGATGCATTGCAACTGTCGACATAACTTTATCCATTCTATCAATATCGTCTAAAGGTACCTTATTTTCTAATTTGGAAAGTTTTATAGCCGTACTAAAAGTGTCGCCCTTTGTGCAAAGGATTGGAAAGCCTGCAAGCAGGACAGGGAGGCAGAGTGAAATTATTTGTGGGTCAGGTTGATAATCGCCGGTTAAAATAACACCTGCGAGAGGTGTACCGTTTTGAACCGCCATGCAGGCAGCAAGTAAAACATCATTACGATCACCAGGTGTCACTAATAGGCAACCTGGTGTGAGAGCGCTTACAAGGTTTGAAACACTTCTTGCGCATATTGAAATACGATGAACTCTATGTGAGTACATTTGAGAAATATTATTTTCAGACTCAGTGTTGTAAACATTGTCGAGCAGCTTGAAATTAAATTCCTGTGCTATATCTATAATTCTTGGCGCCTGAAGTTGTGGCACTAATGGGATTTGTCCGATCAGTCTCAAGTCACCGTTGAAAGAAGTGGTATTTTCTATTAGTTGAGAAAACTGCTGCTTTTGAAAAAGATCAGTTTTTTCAGTTTCTGATGTGTCAGAAATAGAAATGCTGTCTTCAGGTAGCTTGTTGGTATAACCCACTTTATTGAGTATGCAGCCGATAATGTTTTTCTTATTTGCTGCGAAAGTGCCCATAGCGGTATGAATATGAGTATCTAATAGTTTGGGGGTAAGTGGTGCTTCAAATATTGATAATGGTACTAAAAGAATAATTTCTGCATCAAGGCTATTGGCTATATCGTTATTAAGTTGAGCTGTATATGGCTCATCTTGTTTAGGGACGATGCCTTCAATAATTATTACGTCGTGGTTTTGTTTGGTTTGATGGAAGTTTTCAATTATTTGTTCCATCAATAAGCCTTTATCACCTCTACTTAAAAGCGCTTGTGCTTGTGTAAGCGATATTGCAGCTGGATTTGCGATATTGTTAATCTCTTTCACAAAGTGAACAGAATGATCGCCGTTGTTATGTAAAACTTGAGTAATAGGTTTAAAGAAACCTACTCTCACACCTATTTCATCCAGAGCTCTTAGTAGACCTAAGCTAACCGAGGTAAGGCCTGCATTTTGTGCGGTAGGGGAAATAAAAAATGATTTTGCCATGCTGCTAGCCTGTTTATTTGCTGTGAATAATGTCGAGTGTGTCTTGAACGATTAATGACTCTTCATCTGTAGGTATAACTAGAATTGTACGTGAGCTTTCAGCTTGAATTTCAATGCCAGGTTTATTTTTATCAACCGCTATTAAAGTTTTGTTCAAATTTGAGTCGATATTGAAACCCAGGAGTCCGAGTTGCTCGATTATCTGGTGGCGAACTTGAGATGAGTTTTCACCTATTCCGCCGGTAAATACAAGGGCATCTATTGATGTGAGTGAAACTGTCATGGCTGCAATATGCTTTGCTGCCCGAAAGCAAAAAACATCAAGGGCAAGTTGGGCTGCTTCATGCCCCTGATTCGCATGTTCACAGATTGTTCTCATGTCGTTGCTAATGCCCGAAATTCCGAGCAAACCACTTTGCTTGTTCAGTAAGTTTGAAATCTGAGCCGGGCTATAATCTTTTGAAATAAGGTAATCGAAAATACCAGGGTCAAGGTCGCCACAACGGGTTCCCATGACAAGGCCTTCTAGAGGTGTCATCCCCATGCTTGTATCAACACTTGATCCATTCTTGATGGCTGACACGCTTGCACCATTTCCTAAATGAGCTGTAACCAGGTTTACATCACTAGTGCTTTTATTAAAATGATGGGCTGCTTGCAGAGCAATGTATCGATGGCTTATTCCGTGAAATCCATAGCGCTGCACGTGGTCATCTTTATATAAAGCATACGGTAATGCATAGGTAAATGCTTTTGCGGGCATGCTTTGATGAAATGCTGTGTCAAATACGGCTACTTGAGTCGTGCTAGGGTAGGCATTTTGTAAGGTTTCAATACCGCTAATATTTGCTGGGTTATGAAGCGGTGCTAGTGGCACACAAGCTTTTATTTGCTCAAGCACGAGATTGTTTATACGGGTTGAGTGATTGAATAGCTTGCCGCCATGAACAACCCTATGTCCTACGCCGATTAAATTTTCTTTGAGACTAAATTGCTGTTCCAATGTCTGTAGGATGCGCTGTAAAGCAATGGCATGACGGCTTGAGTTCTGTGAGTCTGAATCTGAAACTTTGAGTTCAAATTGCTGCTTTTCACCTTTACATTTAATTTGTATTTTCGCTATATCCTGGTTTAGTGATTCAGCCAAGCCTTCAGCAAGTATCTCATGTCTGTAGGGTGTTGATATTTGTTCAGGGTATGGTTTTGTTTGGTGTGTATGGTAAAGGGCAAACTTCAAAGATGAGCTGCCACAATTAATTACAAGTACTAAGTCAGTGTGCATGATGGTGTTGAGCGCTTCCTGGCTGAAAATTACAGAGCTAGTGGTCTTGTAGTTCTAATGCCAAGCGGGTGGATTCGAAATAAATCTCATTTACCAGTTTTGCATTGAGTTCAAGTTCACCAAGTTTTTCCCAGTTTAACTTATGCCATCTAGCTTGTTCAAAATAAATTGTGGTTTTAAGTGCTAAGCCAGCGGGGCCTTGGTAACTTAACAGTGCTTGATTGATGCTAGCGTCGAGATCTATATATCCAACAACCTGTTTAATGTCTTGATCAAAAAATGCATCAAGGCATGATAATAAGCCGACAGTGTAAAAAAGTTCTTTTGATTGCCCTTGAAAATATTCTGATAATCTTTCGCACATCAAGGCACGAACAAGCGCAATATAATGAAGATATTCCGGTTTATCGTCCAGCTTGCTTAATGCAAGTAGGCTAGCCCAACTTTTAATTTTATCGATGCCAAGTAAAGTAACGGCTTTATGGATAGAATCGATAGTTTTGGAACGCTTAAATGCAGCTGAGTTAATTAGTTTTAATAACTTAAAGCTAAGGGCTGGGTCTTTAGTGATTATTTGGGTTAGGCCATCCATATCAATGGTGGGGGATTGGATTTCTGAGATAAGATTGATAACAGCCATTTTTCCAGCTGCTATTTTCTTTCCTTTGATGATTTCTGGCTTTGATAGAAAGTAGCCTTGAAATAGGTCGCAGCCAAGGTCTTTGCATAGCTTAAATTGTTCAGGTGTTTCAATCTTCTCAGCTAGCAGTTTCACCTTGTACTGCTTTAAAGTAGAAATTGTTTGCTTAAGCGTTTCATTATTCATTTCTGGAAGCTCAAGCTTGACGATATCTACAAAATCAAGAATGGGGTGATATTTTGCATCCATTACAAAATCATCAAGAGCCAGGGTAAACCCTTTTTGTTTAAGTTTTTTTAAGCTTGAAATGATTTCGTCGGTGATTTCAATATCTTCTAATACTTCAATGATTATTGATTTTGGGTCAAACAAGGGGGGGGTATGTATGAGTTCAGCAGTGAAGTTGATAAAAGCAGGTAGGCCATCTGTGACCGTAGTTAAATCACTTTCGGTAAATAAACTGAGTAAAACCCTGGAGGTTGCTCGATTACCGTCAAATGTTGATGTGTCTGAATTTGGTAAGCTATCCCTAAAGAGTAATTCGAAACCCGAAATGTTTTTGTTTGCATCGTAAATCGGTTGTCTGGCTAATAGGATGTCTTGTTTATCAGTCATAGGGTAACTGCTGTCCATTCAAGTTAATTAAATAGATATAGAGGAGAGTCTAAAGTTGTCTTGGATTTAAGTGTAGTTCAGGGCAAGGATAAAGTGAGCAGAACAATGAAAAACTATGTGAAAGAAAATAGTTATATTCCAGTTTGGCACAATTGGCCATAATCAAAAGGGGGGAGAAAAATCAGATATTATTACTGGAGTAGACAGAATAATTGGCGTCCCCTAGGGGAGTCGAACCCCTGTTACCGCCGTGAAAGGGCGGTGTCCTAGGCCTCTAGACGAAGGGGACGCTACAGCTACTCCGTCGAAGTGGCGCGTATAATAGGGAAGAGTTGATTTGAAGTCAATAAATAATTAATAAAATTAATTGATTAGATTTAAACAGGCTTTTAAATTGTTGGCAGTAAGGTCAAATGCCGCCAAGGTGCCTTTGTCATCTATAAGCTTCTTATAGTTTCTTGCGACTAAATAATGCGATGCCGGTATTTTTGTATAGATATTATCTAGGGATCGGTTGTGGTTGATGAGCAAAATAATCTCGAAACGTAATTTATTTTCACCTGAACAGAAATAATAATCGTGTTCTTTAAGGTCTACAGCAGGCTTTCCCTTGACTTGATGGACGAGTGTTGAGCAACGGGTAAAGTTAGTATTGATATCTGAATAAGCGTTTAGTATTCCAATACTTTTGGCTAAGTTATATACGTAATCAACTCGTTTACGTGCTTCTCGACTGATATTGGGTAGTGATTTAAGCGCAGCTGCTTTAGGTAAGCCTCTCTGGAATAGCTGAAGTGTTGTAAGGTGCTCGCTTGTAATAATGGCACATGATAAATGACTTTGCTTAAAGTCCTTTTTAAATTGCTTGGTGTAGGCTTGTTTAGCGACGGTTTGGTGTTGATTAGAAAGTTTTTTTTCATTTGCGTTGAGCTTGGCATTCAATGCTAAGCAAAATATAAACAAACATATAATGTGATATGAAATACGTGTCATAGGGCCTATAAAGTTTATCCAATTTGAAAATTAAGCTATTTAAAAGTTAATACTATTCATAAGTTAATACTATTTGAAAAGACTATTCCACTAAATGTTTGAGTATGGCTTTTTATTTTGTAGGAAACTAGAATACAATTCTAGATTAGGTTGATAGGTGTAATGTGTGAATTTGTATAGGCGCACATTATTAAGCCAAATTGTTTATGTATAAAATTTTATAGGTGTGAATATGCGTTTTAAAGGTACAGATGAGTATGTGGCCACGGGTGACCTACAAATGGCAGTTAATGCTGCTATTGAGTTACAAAAACCACTCCTTATAAAAGGTGAGCCTGGTACTGGTAAAACTATGTTGGCAGAACAGCTTGCGGAGTCGCTTGGCACGAAGCTTATCCAATGGCATATCAAGTCAACGACAAAAGCACAGCAAGGTTTGTATGAGTATGATGCTGTTTCTCGCTTACGAGATTCTCAGTTAGGCAATGATAAAGTTCATGATATCTCTAACTATATAGTCAAAGGCAAGTTGTGGGAGGCTTTTGACGCAGACGAGCGTGTTGTTCTTTTAATTGATGAGATAGATAAAGCTGATATCGAATTTCCAAATGATTTGTTACTTGAAATAGATAAGATGGAGTTTTTTGTTTATGAAACGCAAGAACGTGTAGTCGCAAAAAATCGTCCTATTGTTTTGATCACTAGTAATAATGAAAAAGAATTACCAGATGCATTTTTGAGACGCTGCTTTTTTCATTACATAAACTTTCCTGATCACGAAACGATGGAAAAAATCGTTGATGTTCATTATCCGGGAATTAAACAAAACCTTATAAAAGAAGCATTAGACGTATTTTTTGATGTTCGTAAAGTGCCTGGTTTGAAAAAGAAACCTTCTACTAGCGAACTGATCGATTGGTTGAAGCTATTAATGGCAGACGAAATGTCTGAAAAAATTCTGCAGGAGCGGGATCCCTCAAAAGCTATCCCACCTTTATATGGTGCCTTGATTAAAAATGAACAAGATGTGCACTTGTTACAGAGGCTTGCTTTTATGGCGCGCCGAAAAGGTTGATGTATAGATTTGTGTAAGACTGTTTGGTTATACCTAATTAAAAATAATAAGTAGGAGAGATCATGACCCAATCATCGTTACAAGAGTACTTTGGAGAAACGCAGGAGCTTGTTCGTCTTAGCGTAAGAAAGTTTGTCGAAAAAGAAATTAAACCTCATATAAATGAATGGGAAGAGGCCGGCGAATTTCCTAGAACGCTTTACGAAAAGGCCGGTTCAGCAGGGATTTTAGGGATTGGTTACCCTGAAGAATTCGGCGGTACTGGAGATGATTTGTTCAGCAAGATAGCTGCTTCAGAGGAGTTGATGCGCTCTACTTCAGGTGGTCTTGTAGCCAGTTTAGGGTCATTAGATATTGGTTTACCACCAGTTTGCCGCTGGGCAACTGAAAGTATAAAGCAACAAGTTGTTCCTGACGTGATTGCTGGGAAGAAAATTTCCGCCTTAGCTATTACTGAACCTAGCGGCGGATCCGATGTGGCCAATATTAAGACGCGTGCACTTAAAAAAGATGGGCATTACATCGTAAACGGAAGTAAAACCTTTATAACCAGCGGGCAGCGGGCTGACTATTATACTGTTGCTGTTCGTACAGGAGAGGCCGGTTTTGCCGGTATTAGTCTGTTACTTATAGAAAGAGACCGATTGGGGTTTTCTCGTGGCGAGAATTTAAAGAAAACAGGTTGGTGGGCGAGTGATACCGCTGAGCTGTTTTTTGATGATTGTAAAGTGCCTCAAGGTAACTTAATTGGTGCAGAAAACTCGGGTTTTATTGCGATCATGTCTAATTTTGAGCGTGAAAGATTAAGCCTATGTGTGATGGCTAATATGACAAGTGAGATTGCGATTGAGCAATGCTTAGTCTATGTCAAGCAGCGTAAAGCTTTTGATCGACCGATAGGGAAATTTCAGGTTACGCGACATAAGTTGGCTGAGATGGCCACACAGTTAGAGGCAAGCAAAGCACTAACTTACCGTTTAGCAGCCCGGATGCAAGCAGGGCAGTCTGTCGTTAAAGAAATTTCAATGGCGAAGAATTTTGCTACCTCAGTGAGTGATCGTGTCACTTACGATGCTGTGCAGATTTTTGGTGGCATGGGTTACATGCGAGAGTCAGTCGTTGAGCGTTTAGCCAGAGATAATAGAATACTGTCGATTGGTGGCGGTACTTATGAAATTATGAATGAAGTAATTGCCAAGCAGCTAGGGCTGTAAAAAGGAATGTTTTGTTTTTAGTATTAATAGTGGTTTTAGGAGTCATAAATGCTTATTGAATTTTTTCAAGAAGTAAGAGCAGCCAAAGTACCAGTAAGCTTGAAAGAGTTTCTGGATTTGATGGAAGCGTTAGAAAAAAATTTGGTCTTTGCCAATGTTGATGAGTTTTATTACCTAAGTAGACTGTGCTTGGTTAAAGATGAAAAACACTTTGATAAGTTTGATAAAGCTTATGGTGCTTATTTCAAAGGCATTGAAGTCATGGATGATTTGTTTGAGTCTGAGATACCTGAAGAATGGTTGCGCGCTGAATTTGAGAAAAACCTGACTGACGAAGAAAAAGCGAAGATTGAAGCAATGGGGGGGCTGGAAGAGTTAATGGAGGCCTTCAAGGATCGTTTGGAGCAGCAAAAGAAAAAACATAAGGGCGGCAACAAAATGATCGGCACAGGGGGTACTTCTCCCTTTGGTGCGAATGGCTATAATCCGGAAGGATTTAGAATTGGTCAGAAAAGTGGCCGTAACGGGCGTGCTGTAAAAGTTTGGGAAAAGCGTGGTTATAAGGATCTTGATAGTGATGTGACACTAGGTATACGAAATATAAAAATGGCTTTGAGGCGTTTAAGGAAGTTTGCGCGTCAAGGTGCTGCAGAAGAGCTTGATTTGGATGATACCATCAGGTCAACGGCTCGTAATGCCGGATATTTAGATCTCAAGCTTGTGCCTGAGCGTCATAACAGTATAAAAGTATTGTTGTTTTTTGATGTTGGGGGCTCGATGGACCCGCATGTAAAAGTCTGTGAGGAGTTGTTCTCAGCAGCGCGCGTTGAATTTAAACATATGGAGTATTTTTACTTTCATAACTTTATTTATGAAAGTGTCTGGAAAAATAATTTGCGTCGAACAAATGAGTCAACACCAATTTGGGATCTATTGCACAAGTATACCTCTGATTATAAGGTGATTTTTATTGGAGATGCCTCCATGGCGCCATATGAAATTACTCAGCCTGGTGGAAGCATAGAGCATTGGAATGAAGAAGCTGGTGCTGTTTGGATGCAAAGGCTCAAAGATCATTTTAATAAAGTAGTGTGGATTAACCCCCTGCCTGAAGCGTATTGGGGGCAAGGCGGCTCGCTAGGGATCACCAAGCAAATATTAGAAGAAAATATGTATCCGATGACGGTCGATGGACTAGAACAAAGTATGAAATACCTAAGCCGGTAATATAAAACGACGTTAGCAGATTCAGTCGTAACGCTTATATGATAGTAGTCTAAATGGTGGCAAGAAATTAAAATAAGATGTTGAAAACTAATATTTTTTAAAATTAGTGACCTAACGCCGATTTTTTTTGAAATTACTTGTTATCATTTTGTATTATCTATTACCAATTCACAGATTTGACTCAATTATGGCCATAAGACAGTATTTGTCATTAATAGTATGTTGTTGCTTTCTTAGCTCATTTATCCAAGCAGCTGACAAAAATGGAAGTAAAAAAGGGGCTGGAAATCTAGAACCAATAAAAAATATCACTCAGCCAAACACCTCCAAGGGCTCTGTAGTAAAGACGATAGATACAAAAATCATTAAACAAGCTGAAGAACTCAAAAAGGAAATGATTCAACTTAATCGTGAGTTGTATCAATTTGAGGAAGACTTACTTTACCCTGCCAACTCGCAACTCGCCGTATTTCTATCATTATCATCAGATAGTTCATTTGTTTTGGACTCTGTTGAATTACGATTAGATGACAAAATGGTGTCTACTTATCTTTATAAAAAGGCTGAAATCGTGGCTTTAAAAAAAGGCGGGATCCAACGGATCTATTTAGGTAGCCTATCTGATGGTCGGCATAAACTAACGGCTCAATTCAATGGTCAGGGTGCTAATAATCGTTATTTTAGGCGTAAAAAAGCACTAAGCTTTAATAAAGAAGATGATGCAAAATATATTCAAATGACTATCAGTGAAAGTAGTACAAACCGTGAACCTTTGTTTAAGGTGAAACAGTGGTAATCATTTCAAATATTGATATAAATATTTTGGAAAAACAGTCGCGGCAAACAGTATTGTCTTACTTTTTATTGCGTTTCAAGCAAAAGGCACTTAAAGGTTTTCAAATTAAACGTCGAATTCTGAGTTGTATTTCTGTGATTATATTCGGCCTAATCGCTCCTTTTGTTCATGCAATGCCTAATGAACTTTATGAAGGAATGGTTGGTTTTGAATTAGAAAGTGGTAATTTTTTTAATGCACTAGTATTAATGGATGATGCATATCGTGAAAAATATCCAGTTAATTACGCTAGCGCTTTAAATGGATTTAATATTGAAGGTGGCGTTAAAGACTTGCTTGAAGTTGCGCTTAAAAAAAACAAGTCTCTCGGTAATCAAGACTATTTCAATATTGGTAAAATTCAATATCATTCTGATGAATGCATTCCGGCACTAAAATCTTTTAAGAAAATTAAGAATAAGCTCTCCTTAGAGGATAAGCAGGAATGGGCTTTTTATCGTGCTAATTGTTTTATTAAATTAGGTAGCAACAAGCGAGCGATTAAAGCATTAAAAGACATTCTTGGCGGTACTTGGGCCTCTTATGCCTATTATAATTTAGCGCTTTCGTTTGCAGAAGGAAGTCGTGATAAAAGGAAAGCTTTAGGTGTGCTAAGGATTGCTCGTGACCTGAATGCAGGGAAAACTCAAGAAGAAAAATCATTAAAAGATAAGATACATCTAGCTGCAGGGGCATTATATTTAGAAGAAGGTAAACCCGATGCCGCGACAAGCTTTTTCAAAAAAGTATACCTTGATTCAGAAAGTGCCCCAAAAGCTTTATACCTCAATGGTGTTTCACATCATGAACTCGGTGATTTCAGAGCGGCGACACAAGCTTGGTCAAGTGCAAAAAAGTACTCCTTAGTTGACTCGAGTGTATCTGAGTCATTATTGGCCATTCCATATGCTTATGAGCGCTCAGGTTATATCAGTCAGGCTTTAGAGGCCTATTTTGAAGCAAGTGCGAGTTTTGAAAACGAATTAGAAAAAATTGATAAGGTTGATAGCTTGCTTGAGAAGTATGGGGCACAGAAAATACTGATTGAAGAAAGCGATATTGAAGGATTAGAGTGGTTTTTAGCGAGAGATGTTGTCACCAATACGACGAGGGCGACGTATTATAACTATTTTATGCAAGAAAATGTGATATATGATGCGGTTGAACTGCATGCTGAACTATCTATGTTGCTAGATAGTTTATCGTTTTGGCGTTCACAATTAGTTGTTTTTGATGCTTCACTTAAAAATAAGCGTAAAAATTTCAAATCTCAAAGTAAAAACTTTAATGTCAAAGCTGTAGAAAAGAAGATAAATAAATTCAAAAAACAGGCTGATGATATTAAATCAAATAAAACTATGACACCTAACTTGGCAAAAAATCTACAAATGCCAGCGATTACGAGTAGCGTTGATAGCTTAAGAAAACGTTTGCTTTCCCTTCAGCAGAAAATTTTAAAAGGTCGTCACGGTTTAGAGTCTCAACTTGAGCAGAGTGCTAAACTGAATAAAAATATCAAAGTTCTAAATAACCGTTTAGTAAATATTACGAAATTACTTGATGAAAAAATAACATTTTTGATTCGTGAGCGTTTAGCTTTGCTCCGTATTCAAATGGTGTCAAATTTTGAACGTTCAGAGCAAGGTTTGATTCATATTTTTGAAGGGATATCCGAAAGTAAGAGTGTTAAGAAGAGTAATCTACTCGACGGGCGATATAAGTAATGAATCAACAGCTGTTTAGATCTATTACACATTCATATCTTTTGTTTATCCTAATTTGTACCGCTCTATCAGGCATGTCTGTCAGTGCAGCCGAAAATGAACCGTTCATATTTGAAGTTAAGAGTGAGCCGAAAACTGTGGGCGATATTAAACCCGCTTTTATAGTATACAAGGATAAGCCGCTTCCAAAAGTATCAGTGAACTATGTGTTGAAAAAATATATTAAATTATTTGAATCGGCAAATTCTCCAGCCGTTAAGATTGATGCAATAAACCGAATTAATAATTTAAGGGCTAAATATAAGCTAGGCAGTAAGAAACTCACTATTGATAAAGTTATACAGAGTGAGGTGGTATTAGATAGCTATGACAAAATAATTGACTCAGGTGTATTTTATCAGCGAATGGATGAGCTTTTATATCAAACAGCTAAAGCTACAAAGTTTGTTGGAAATGACAAAGAGTCAGTAAAACGTTTGAAACTTCTTGTCGGCTTATATCCTCGCTCTAATTTAGTCGACGAAAGCATGTTTCGAATGGCTGAATCATACTTCGAAATGGAAGAGTTCGCCAAAGCTGAGGGAGAGTACAAAAAGATATTAGCTTTTTCGACAGATAAAACTTTTCATCAACAGGCAAGGTTTAAATTAGGTTGGTCGGTATTCCGTCTTGAACGCTTTAAAGAAGCGGGTCAGTTTGCTCTTAACGTATTAGATGACTTTCCCGGTTTAAAAGGATTGTCGAGCATTGAGCAATTAGATGTTGTTAAGCAGGACTTGGTTGATGATACCTTACGTTTGTTGTCCATATTATTCTCTAAACAACAAGGTGCAAAGAGTATTGAAACCTTGCTGGCAGATGCAGAGCATAAACACTACGCTTATCTCTTATATGATTCACTGTTTCATTTTTACCTGAAACAAGACAGGTTTCAGGATGCTGCAGTGGTTGCATTAGCTTATACGGAATATTATCCAACTGCATTCAATGCTTATAAGATGGCGACTAATGCCATTGACTCTTATAAACATGCTGATTTTGAAATTCAAACATGGGAGACGAAAGAAATATTTGTTAAGCGATTCGGCGTTGAAAGTGCATATTGGGCGACGTTGAATGATAGTGAGCGTGCAGTCGTTAGGCCACTTGTAGTTGAGAATTTGAATGAGTTAGCTCATCTGTACTTTATACGAATGCAGGCAGCTTTCGACGTACAAGGCAAAATAGCCTTATCGGCACAATCTTCAGGCCAATCTAAAGATGAAAGTGCTCTGATTAAAACTGAAACAAGTTATCAAGCGTATGGTCAGCTGGCAGCAGATTATTATTTACAATTAGCATCCGCACGTAAACAAGGTGTGAATAATGGACAGAATTTATATTTAGCAGCTGAGGCCTTATTTAAGATAGGGAAGTATCAAAAAGCTATTAATACATATGAAAGAGCAGCCTATGAGAGTCCAGGTCACGCCTCTGCAGTTAAAGCTGGTTATGCTGCTATTCTTACCTATGATAATTTAGCTAAAACAAACAAAAACTCAAAAGCACTTACTCCCAGTTTAAAGGTCTCGCGACAAGAGAGTATTCTACGTTTTGCGAAATATTTCCCCCAAACTAAATATACGCCCTCACTGCTAAATGAATTGGCTAATGAGCTGTATGCTGAAAAGCAGTATATATTAGCCGAAACCACTTCTCAGCGAGCGGTCAGCATGAAAGGTGCTGCGGCTAATATAGTTTACTCAAGTTGGTTAGTGAACGCGCATAGTAACTTTGAATTGAAACAATTTTCGAAGTCAGAGTATGCATATCAACAATTACTAACATTAAAGCCGGAAAAAGATCGTGATATTCTTCGAGAGCGCCTCGCGGCATCGGTATATAAGCAGGCTGAGAATACTGATGTAATGCATCGTAGTGCTGAATTGTATTTGAAAGTCGTCGATTTAGTGCCTGAAGCATCTATTGTCCCTCAGTCATTATTTGATGCTTCTACTCTTTTTTTACAGCTTAAAAAGTGGCAACAAGCAATAGCTACTTTAAATGTATTCCAAGAACGTTTTCCACAGCATAAACTTTATGATGATGCATCTGATAAATTGGTTCACGCTTATATTGAAAATAAAGAGCCAGTATCTGCGGCGGAGAAGTTAGTAGAAATTTCACTTAAATCTAAGGATGTGTCAATTGCTTCAAATGCACTCTATCGAGCGGCTGAGATTTATGACCAAAATGATTTTCAGTTTGAGGCAATGCAGTTATTTACTGACTTTGTTAAACGCTATAAAGTATTGTTTGAGCTGAATGTTGAAGCTCAGAGTTACGTTATTGCGTACTACCAGCTTTCCAATAACTTGAAACAAATGCAAAAGTTGCAAGAAAACTTAATTACTTATGAAAAAGTAAATATTTCTAAGCGTACAGCACGCTCATCCTTCTTAGCTTCAAATGCTGCTTTATCTCTCGCTATTGACAAGGTAGAGGGTTTCGAAAAACTTAAACTATCTCTGCCTCTAAAGAAATCGCTGGTTAAAAAGAAAGCATCACTCGAAAAACTTGTTAAAAGCTTTGAGGCCTTGGCTGAATATGAAGTTCCTGAAGTTCTGTCTGCGGCAACTTACCAGATTGGTTTAGTGTATAGAACTCTTGCACAGGATTTACTAACTTCAGAGCGTCCAACATCATTAACAGAGCTTCAACTTGAGCAATATAATATTTTACTTGAGGAGCAAGCTTATCCGTTTGAAGAGCAGGCAATTGATATATTAAAAATCAACACCGCTAAGGTGCCTGAAGGTGAATATGATCAATGGATTAAAAAGACGTATGAGGTGCTAGAAGTAATAAATCCAACTGAGTTTAAGCGTCAAGCAAAAGAGGTAGAGTATGCTGAACAAGTTTATTAAAATAATTGTTAGTGCCTTGATAACTTTATTGATGGTTGCTTGTTCAAGCTCGCTTAAGCAACCTGATGTCATTATTGAAAAAGAGAACTCTTCATTAATTCCCGTTTTATCCGTAGAAGATAAAAAACGCTATTCTGAAGCACTTGTCTATTTCAAATCTAAGGATTATCAATCAGCAGCAGAAATTTTTATTGAACTTATTCAAAGATACCCGCGTTTGGCTGGTGCGTATGTGAACCTGGCGTTAATAGATGAAGCCCAAGGGGCTATAGATAAAGCTTTAGGTCGATATCAGAAAGCTTTGAACATCAATCCCAATAATATATCAGCACTTATTCAACGAGCTAAAGTAAAGCAGAATCAGGGACATTTTATTGAAGCAGAGGCAGATTTAATACGGGCTCACGCTATAGATGAGAAAAATACGATCGTAAATTATAATTTGGGGCTTTTATACGAGAAGTATCTTCAAAATTTTGATTTGGCTATTAAACATTACGAAGCTTATGTTGAGTCATCCAAAGCGGATGATGTAAAAATTGTTAAACGCTGGATTATACTTCTGGAGAGAAAGTAGGTGACCTTTAACATAAAAATCCCGGCCTTTTTTCTCAATATTTGCGCTGTCTGTTTTGTAAGTTTTGTTCATGCTGAAGACTCCAAAAATACAGTTGAAACCTTGGCTGAAGTCTCTATTATTGGCAGTTCAGAGTTGCCGAATGTGAGTTTTGATTTACCATGGCGCTTACCTAGCATTGAAAAAAGGGGGGAGCAATCTCCGCCTAAAAAATTACCGAATATATTGCAGCAAATTGAACCGAATCGTCATAAACAAAAAATACACTTTTCTCGTTTTTTGAAAGTGGATGCACCTCATTTTAACTCTCGTTGAGTGGCTTAAGTTTATGGCTTAGTAGCATCTTGAAAATACAGTATTAAAAACTAACTGCATTCAATAATTGAATTAGCAAAATCTTTAAACTAATAACCTGGCAGAAAATAATGACAGGTGTTAATAAATAGGGAATAAATTGATGTTTAGATATCAGAGTAAGGGGCTAAAGTTATGTTAGAGACAATACTTCGTTTTTTTCAAGAGGGTGGTCTTTTTATGTATCCAATTGCTGTCGTTTTAATAATTGGTTTAGCTATTGCAATTGAAAGATATATTTATCTATCGTCAGCTAAGCGTAATAATCGAAATGCCTTTGATTTAGGTATTCTTCCAATTTTAAGAAAACGTGACTATAAGAGTGCGCTCAAATTTGCAAATGACTCACAAACTCCAATTGCCGCAATCATGGGTGCTGGTTTGAGCCGTTTACTAAATAATAGTCATCGAGATGAAATTGAGTTTGCTATGGAGGAAGGTTTAATGGAGACCTTACCTCGTCTTGAAAAACGTACTCAGTATTTAGCTACTTTAGCTAATGTGTCTACCTTGTTAGGTTTGCTTGGCACAATTATAGGTTTGATTGCTGCTTTTACTGCTGTGGCGCATGCTGATCCCGCTGAAAAGGCTTCACTTCTATCTCAGAGTATTTCAGTTGCCATGAATACAACAGCCTTTGGTTTAATGGCTGCTATTCCTTTATTGCTTTTTCATGCGGTATTACAGACAAAAACTAATGAGATAGTAGACAGTTTTGAAATGGCTGGTGTTAAATTATTAAACATGATTTCAGATCAAACTAATCATCAATAAGTTGAGTTAATCTTTATTAGCAGAAGCTTACTATTGTTTCTGCTAATCGATGACTGATTCTTTATTCACAAGAAGCGATCTGATCTATGGCAAGAAGGAAGCACAAGCGCTTGGTACAGCAAGCAGACTTGGATATCACAGCATTCATGAATCTCATGATTGTATTGGTGCCTGTATTATTGTTAAGTATGGTTTTTTCACATACCGCAATTTTGGATTTAAACTTTCCAGCCATTGATGATAGCCAAGTCAATCTCGATGAAAATAACCTTCAACTTCAGCTGATCATTCGTAAAGATCACCTTTCTGTTGCTGATACCAAGCAAGGCTTAATTAGCAAAATTGAAAAAATTGATGGTGCCTATGATTTTGAAGGTTTATCTAAAATTTTAAGAAAGATAAAAGCACAAGTACCGGATAAAACAGAGATAACGCTTTTGTTAGCTGAGAATATTGATTACCAGACTTTAGTGACAGCAATGGATGTCACTCGATCTTATCCAGCAGTAGTCGCGGCCAGCTTGGTAGAGGCTGAACTTTTTCCAGATATATCTATTGGTGATGCGCCTGACTTAAAACCAAGTTCAGAAGTACTTTCTGGGGGGCGCCTGTGAAGTTATCTCGGCGTGCAAAGCGTATGCAGCGTCATTACCGACGTATGGATAAAACTGGTGGGTTAAATCTAGTCTCCTTGATGGATATTTTTACCATACTTGTTTTCTTTTTGATGGTGAACTCTTCAGATGTGAAAGTTTTACAACAGGATAAGACAGTAGAACTACCAATATCTGTCGCAAAGAAAGAGCCAAAGGAGAATATTGTTATCTCAGTATCAGGGAAAGATATTTTAGTACAAGGAAGAGCTGTAGCTTCAGTAGAAAATATACCAGAAAATGGGATCATATCCGGGCTCAAGAAAGAGCTTGTATATCAAAGTGAAAAAATTAGTGCCAACAAATTTTCTACACAAGGTTATCCAGTGACATTGGTTGCGGATAAGCACACACCATACCGACTTTTAAAGAAAATAATGGCCACCTGTACCGAAGCAAATTACACACAAATATCCCTAGCTGTCTCAAAGCAAGCTACTGATAAAGAAAGTAGTAGCAAATCAAGTAATGGTAAGGGGGCTTAATGATTGTTTCTCAAGACCGCTTGAATTTACCGTGGACGAATGAAGGTAAAGAGAATCAAAGATTTTCTTTAATTTTAATTTTTTTGCTTATCGTTTTTCTTGTGTTATCTATTTGGATTCCTTCTGTTGTATTACCAGAAAAGGATCGTAAAACTTTAGAGAAACTTCCTCCGCAGCTTGCAAAGCTAGTTAAGAAAAAAGCCCCTCCCAAGCCTGAGAAAAAGAAACTGCTTCCTAAAATAAAAGAAAAAAAGAAAGTTAAAGAGAAAGAAAAGAAAATAGAAAAACCAAAAATCAAAAAAGAGGTGAAACCCAAAGAAAAGAAGATTTTACCTAAATTAAAGAAACCTAAGGTTGTGAAAGAGAAAAACCTTACTAAGCAAGTTAAGAAGGCTCGCGCAGTCGCAAAAAAATCAGGTTTACTTGCTTTGCAAAATGACTTGTCTGATTTAAAGAGTATTGTCAATGTATCAGCTCTTCAGAAAAAAATTGCGCCTAAGCGAGCTCAGACCATCGCAGCTAGAGCAAGTTCTGCGAGTACTGCAAATGTTCTAAAAAGTAGTGGTGGAATTGAAACAGATACGCTATCAGCACCTGCTGAAACAGTTCAGCTAGCATCTATGGAAAATGTGGTATTAGATGCTACAAATGATGAGATTTCTTTAGCTAAGGCTGAGGCTGAGGCCGCAACTCGAATTAATAATCGTAGCTCTGATAGTATTCGTTTAGTTGCTGAATCCCTTAAGGCAGCATTTAGTAAATTATATAATCGTGAATTAAGAAATGATCCGTTTCTAGAAGGGTTAGTGATGCTTGAGGTTGTAATTGAGCCAAATGGTGAAGTATCTTTTTGCCGAATTGTAAGCTCAGAGCTAAATAATGAGAAATTAGAGAAAAAGATTGTTAATCGTATGTATTTGGCTGATTTCGGAGCAGAAGATGTGCTTAAAACAACGGTCAACCTACCTTTCCCATTTCGGCCAAGTTAAACGTGTCATATAGTGACCGAAAAGAACAAAAAAAAGGCATTTAGAAAGTAAATTCTAAATGCCTTTTAAATGTAAGAGAACAATCTGTTAAAGGGAGCAAAAAACGGCCTGAATGCTTTTTGCTCCGTAAACTGTAAATTAATTCTATAGCTCAAGGGGGCTTAGTTGAATCGTCCAAAGGGCTTAGTAAGTTAAAAAATTATTAAAAGATAGTGAATGTCAGGTTAATTTATGAAATTAAAAATTCCACCGCCTCTGCAAACCTTAATTGCATCTTTTTTGATGTACTTACTTGATGGGACATTCCCAGTATATTTGGGAGGGTTAGAGTATGCTTGGGTAATTATCGCGTTTGTCTTACTTCTTTCTTTGTTCTTATTAGCCCCAGCAGTCTTGTCTTTTATAAAAAACAAAACTACGGTAAACCCCCTTAGGCCTGAAAGAGCAAGTGCGCTTGTCGTTAACGGCGTGTACAGCTTTAGTCGCAATCCAATGTATCTTGGCATGGCTGGGTTTCTGCTTGCATGGTGTTTTTATTTGGCTAACCCTGTAAATGTCAGTTTGTTTTTTCTATATATTTTCTTTATGACTCAATTTCAAATAAAACCCGAGGAACAGGCCCTTACAGAATTGTTTGGTGAAGATTTTAGAAAATATTCAAGAAAAGTTCGCAGATGGATTTAGCGTAAAGGGCGGTATAAATAGAAAGACCTTCGTACGTTGATACAAAGGCCTACTCGAGGTAATTGGGGCTTACGAATGACTTTTTAATCGAACAAATCTATGACTTAGTTGTTTTCTGGAATATTGATTGTTAAGTCAAAACCTCCACCCGCTCTAGGAGTGATCTGTAAAGGACCGTCGTTAATAGCTTCTGGTAAATTAATTTGACTAATTTCAGGTAGATTACCAATAGAGAAAGTAAATTGATCGTCTTGTCGACTGATGCCTAGGTCTTTGCTTCCTCCTCCACCTACATAAGTGAAGTCAAAGTTGCCATCTGGAACGGTGTAGCGTGTGTCATCGAGAAGCTCAGCAATAGGGCGTGTGGTAAGTTCTTGATACGTTGGAATCGTAACAGCAAGTTCAGCACTTAAAGCCTCGTCTACGCTTGCGTTACGAAGTAATTCATCGTTTAGGGCGACAGCTGTTAATGTGCCAGCACTATGCTGTTGTTGGTGGTGAAGCTTGTCTATATCAATATCTGAGTTTTCTACAGGTGCAATAGTTAAGCTAGAATAGGTTTTTTGCTCAGTTCCTGCTTTCTTTTTCTTTGGTGTGACAATAATGGTAGAGTCTTTGATGTAAGTTTCAGTCAGCTCTGAGCTGCTAAGGGATTTAACTTCCGCATAACTTAATGCAGGGCTTAGCAAACTAATACTTGATAAAGCAATGAGTGTGACTTTAATCTTTGTGTTCATCATGGCTGCCTACGGGGGTTATGAGCAAGAAACATCAGTGGCATAATTATTTAAGCTCTAGGGTATGAATGCAAGGCTTTTTGATTGTGTTTGTGTTAAGAATCGTAATTTTATAGGGGCGTCTAGTTGAGGCAAGGGATTTCAGAACGTATAGGGCAGTGGCTTGCATCGAAATCACCAAGAGCGAAATACTTTGTTCTGTCCAGGCATAATATTTATATTTTCCCTACTTCTGCAGGATTTGCATTCTTAGGTCTTTTGTTGCTGATGCTTTTAACGGCAATAAACTATCAAAGCAGTCTGATTTATCTCTTTACCTTTTTTTTATCTGCGATTTTCTTTATTTCTATATGGCTTTGCTTTCTTAATATTTTAGGGCTAGAAATATCAAGTTCAGCTTCAGGTTATTGCTATGCTGGAGAAGCTAGCCCCTATAACTTAAATTTCAGAAGAGAAAATAAAGTACCTTTTGGCTTAAGTGTCGGCGAAGATAAGCAAAATATGTGTTCTGTAGAGTTCGTTAATCAAGGGCTGCTTGAATTTACCTTGATGTTACCCCCTAGTACAAGAGGCAGGTATGTACTTCCTCGGTTGCGCCTGGAATCCAGGTTTCCATTTGGATTTATAGTTGCCTGGACTTGGCTAAAAATTGATGCGGAGCTAATTGTTTATCCTAAGCCTGTTTTTGGTGCTAGGCGAGCAAGTGGTCATACAGGTTCTGATACAAAATATTCAAATCAGAAAGGGGATGAGCTTACAGATATAAAAGCATATCGGCCATCTGATCCTGGGTCACGAATATTATGGAAAAAGCTGGCAGCGAAAGATGAGCTCGTTATACGACATTTTGATTTTGTTTCACATGACCCAAGTTGGCTTAGGTGGGGTGACTATGAGACAGGCAATGTGGAGGATAAGTTATCTCACCTGTGTTTTGATATCTGTCGCTTAAGTGCAAGCAACGATTTATTTGGTTTAGATATGCCAGGAAAACAAATAGCGCCTAATTGCGGTGAAAACCATAAAAATCAGTGCTTAATTGCATTGGCTTTATATAAAATTGTAAATTAGCTTGTTTCAAGCTTATGTACAAAGGAATGATTTTAAGAGATATCTAGCTCCCAAGTGCCATTGTAGAGAAAAAAATAAATGCAAAAACGTATTAATGAGCAGAAACTTCCCTTTATTACTTTACTTATAATTGTCGTTTTACAATTAATTTCCCATGCGAGTCATTCTCCCTCTTGGTTGATAGCTTTTGTATTTATTCTTTGTATATTTCGTTTTCTAGCGGATAAAAATTACAGGCATACTACGCCATTCCTAATTCGGTTTTTCCTGGTTTGCTTTTCAACTACGGTCTTCTTTTTGTATTACAGGCTAGATTTTACGGTCGAAATGGCAAGCTCTTTTTTGTTAATGGCTAGCTCTCTAAAGTTGATTGAAATAAAAACAAAAAAAGATACGCTTATTTTTGTTTATGCCATGTTATATCTTTCAGCTGTATCTTTTTTATTTGATCAGGCTCTTTTACATACATTGTTGCAAATATGTATGATTGCAAGCTGTTTGTATGCTTTGCTTAGAATTAACACTGGGCATGTTTCTGTTGGGTATCGTGATTTTTTCCGTCAACAGTGGCCATCTTTGTTTAAGGCTTTAATGTTGGCCATTCCTCTTGTGCTCATTTGCTTTTTATTTTTTCCAAGAATTTCTCCCTTATGGAGTATTCCAATTAAGACTGACAACGCTAAAACAGGCTTTAGTGACCGCATGTCGCCAGGTGATATAGCAAGCCTTGTTAAATCTTCAGAGCGAGCTTTCAGAGTTACTTTTTCTGGACCAGTGCCAAAGAAATCTGAGCTGTATTGGCGAGGTTTAGTATTAGATCAGTTTGATGGACGTGTTTGGACGCAGGCGCAAAATTCTATATCAAATTTAGTTAAATATAAAATTGACCCAGGTTCATTCTATGATACCGATAAGCCTTTTTATCAAATAATGCTCGAACCACATAAGCAAAGGTGGCTATTTGCTTTAGAAGGATCGCAGGCATCGAGTAGTAATATAGTGCTTTCTGATATGGGGGAGTTCAGTTTAAAGACAGATGCAATCCAAGCAACGCATTATAAAATGGAATACAGGAAAGATGACATATCTGAATTGAAATACCCTTCAATTCCTTCATTGGTCGTGTTATCTGATAAAGACCGTACAGACTCTAGTTACTATCAGGATCTACAGCTTCCTAACAATGGGACAAATACTCAGACGCAAGAGTATGTGTCTGGCTTAAATGAAAAAATTAGTGATCCATATGTATTGCTTAATTTTTTAATGAAACAATTTAATGATGAAGCATACTATTACACTTTAAAGCCACCTGCCCTGGGTGATAACACTGTCGATGAATTTTTATTTGATTCAAAGCAGGGCTTTTGTGCACATTACGCAGGTAGCCTTGCATATATGCTGCGTCTCTCGGGTATTCCTGCAAGAGTGATTGTGGGGTACCAAGGAGGAGAATTTAACCAGAAGTCTGAATACTTAATTGTCCATCAATTTGATGCTCATGCTTGGGTAGAAGCGAAACTTCCTTCATTGGGTTGGGTAAGAGTTGATCCGACGTCTATGGTTTCACCGGAACGAATACTTAATGGTTTCGAAGATACGATGGAGGGTTTCTCTGGTTTTCTTGAGGGAAGTCCTTTTTCTTCCTTGATGTTACGTTCAGGTATGTTGAGTTGGTTGAGGTTGAGGATGGATGAACTTAATTTTAATTGGCAAAAATGGGTAGTTAATTATAATCAGGATGAACAATATGGCTTAGTAAAAAATGTCTTTGGTGAATTTAGTTTACTAAAAATTGGTTTATTCTTTGTATATTGTTTTCTCGCGATATTTTTTGGAATGATTGCCTATATTTGGCTAACGCAATTCAAAGGTAAATATACCTACGCCGAAAAAAAATATATCATCTGGATCCTTATTTTAGCTAGGTTTGGATTCAAACGCCGTCTTGGTGAAACACCAAGGGCTTTTTTAAGGCGAGAAAAAAATAATATGAATGGTTTTATCGCCTCTGTCACAGAGAACAAAACACAAGCTCTAGAGCGCGATGAATATGGCTCTGATAAATAAGATTTTTGTAATCAAATTCTTAATAATCGCTTTGGATATGTATTAAATGTCTTTACTACCTTGGCAGCAGGAAGCTTGGCAGCATGTTGTGAAACAGGCCAAAAGTAATAACTTGCCGCATGCATTTTTATTTTCCGGTCTAGAAGGTATCGGGAAACAGAATTTTGCTGAAACTTTAGCAAACTACCTGCTTTGTGAAAATATTAACACGCATAATGCGATTGATGAGGCATGTGGAGAGTGTAAACAATGTAAACTATTTGCAGCTGAAACTCATCCTGATTTCAAGCATATAGTGCCGGATGAGGGGAGTTCAGTATTAAAAATAGATACTATTCGAGATCTAATGCATTTTTTTCAAAAATCCAGTATGCAAGGTGGGCGAAAAATTTCAATTTTATCACCTGCAGAATCGTTAAATCATAATGCGGCTAATGCTTTACTGAAAACATTAGAAGAACCAACGCCGGGCTCGGTTATTATCTTGGTTAGTCATTGTTCTGGGCAGTTATTACCTACCATTAGATCTCGGTGCCAGGTGGTCGATTTTAAAACGCCCTCTTTTGATCAGGCTCATCAATGGCTCTCAAACGAAATAGAGAGAACCTCAAGTAAACAATATAGTTCTGAATCTCTAGGCTCTTTGTTGTCATTAGCATCTAATGCACCATTAAAGGCCGCTATGTATGCAGATATTGATGCATTGGAAGAAAATTTAAGTATGCTTGATGAAATGGGCCGTATATTAAAAAATGAAGTCTTGGCAAGTGATATTGCAAGTCGCTGGGTTGATGATTTAGCCGTATTACGTTTGGCATGGACTATTCAGTGGATCGAGAAAATCCTTAAGATCAAATCTCTAGGAGATACTGTTGAGTCTAGCAGCAGCAAAATGATGGTTTATTTGGCAGGGCACTGCAATGACTTCCAGCTTTTTGATCTGTATAAGGCAAGTTTGCAGCAGTATCGCTTATTTCTAGGGAAGAATAATCCTAATAAACAATTAGGCTTTGAGTGTTTGCTGCATCAATGGGCAGGCTTAATGCAAAAATAATAACCTAAATCTGAAACTCGTCAGCAAAATAGATTTGCTCACCTATACTAAGGATATTCAGCTTATATTATTAGTTTTGAATATTATAAGTTTTAATTATTTTACTAAGAGAACAATATGTCAGCAGGTTTTGGTGCTCGTAGTGGCATTCTAACACTTACGATAAAAGATAAGGCTGTGTTATATGCTGCCTATATGCCATTTATAGAAAACGGTGGTTTATTTATACCTACGGCTAAGAACTATCATTTAGGCGACGAAGTTTTTTTGTTATTAAATTTGATGGATGAGCCTGAAAAAATACCTGTTGCTGGCAAGGTTATTTGGGTGACCCCTAAGGGAGCTCAAGGGAATAGGGCGGCAGGTATTGGTGTTCAATTTAATAAAGAAGATGCAACCGCGAAAAATAAGATTGAAACGTATTTAGCGGGTTCATTAAGCTCTGATCGTCCAACGCACAGTATGTAGACTGGCACAAGGTTTGTAGACTGGCACAAGGTTTGTAGACTGGCACAAGGTTTGTAGACTGGCACAAGGTTTGTAGACTGACACATAGCATGTAGACTAAAGAAACGTATTTTAATGAAATAAAAAAGTGCGTCATGTAAAAATAGCTAAGGGAAATAGACACTTTGAATAGTGAAATATTCCATTTTTAGATAGTATGTGGGATCTTTTTTCTGGAGCTTATATATCACAATGTTTATTGATTCTCACTGCCACTTAGATCGTTTGAAACTTGATAGTTATAATGGCGACATATCGCTTGCTATTCAGGCCGCTCATGAAGAAGGCGTAGATAAATTATTATGTGTGGCTATTGATTTAGAACATATTGATGATGTCTTAGGTATTGCCAAGCGCTTTCAGCAAGTTTATGCCTCGGTTGGTGTACACCCAGGTAGCATGGACTGTGAAGAGCCTACTATTGAACAGCTGCTTGAATTGTCGACTTCAGAGAAAGTGATCGCTATTGGTGAAACTGGTTTGGATTATTATTATGGAAGTGAACATAAAGATATTCAAATAGAGCGATTCAAACGCCACTTGCTCGCGAGTAAAGCATGTAGAAAACCTGCAATCGTACATACCCGTGATGCGAAAGAGGATACTTTAAACTTGATTCATGAGTATTCAGATCCAGATGTTGCAGGGGTGCTGCACTGTTTTACAGAAGACTGGGATATGGCATCTAAAGCAATTGAGCATAATTTTTATATTTCCTTTTCAGGAATAATAACCTTTAAAAATGCCACTGAATTACGTGAAGTAGCAAAGCAAGTACCTTTAGATAAATTGTTAATAGAAACTGATTCTCCTTATCTAGCGCCAGTGCCATATAGAGGGAAATCAAATGAACCGAAGTATGTTCCTGAAGTCGCTAAATGTTTAGCAGAGTTAAAAGGTGTATCTATAGAAAAAATTGCAGAGCAAACCTCTCAAAATTTTCATGACTTGTTTTTTGCTCATTAATCGGATTTTGAAATGAACTTAGAAAGCTTTTCTATTGAAACACCTAGATTAAAGTTGTCAGGCTTAAAAAATGAAGTTGAAAATGGTGTACCTGTTATAGCTATACATGGATGGCTAGATAATGCGGCTTCATTTGAACCCTTAAGTCAATATCTAGCAGTTTCACGGCCTTTTTATGCTCTGGAGATGCCTGGGCATGGCTTAAGCCAACATCGTTCAGATGCATCCACTTATCATTTGGTCGATAATGTAGTTGATGTACTTGCTTTCATTGATGTCATTCTTAAAAGGCATAATGCTGAAAATTCCGCGGTTACTTTAATAGGTCACTCTCTTGGTGGCATTGTTTGTTCTTTACTTGCAGCTTCAGCTCCTGAGCGAGTCGAAAAACTGATACTGCTCGATAGCCTTGGCCCTTTAACTGATGAAACAAGAGATGTGCTTCCTCAGCTGAGGCGTGCAGTTGCCAAAGCGTCCCTGTTTAAAACCAGTAAAATGACTGTTTACCCATCGAAAGAGTTGGCTGCGGTTGTAAGAATGTCTGGTATTGGAAAGGTAAGCCGTGATGCCGCGTTGTTATTAGTTGAAAGAGGTATGGTTGAAGTAGAGGGAGGGTATAGCTGGACTTCTGACCCCAAGTTACTTTTTCCTTCAATGCTTAGGTTTAGTGAGGTTCAAGTAGAGGGTATTTTTTCTGGCATAGAGTGCTCTGTATTTTTAATTTGCGGTGAAACAGGCTACTTTTCCTCCTATGATAAGTTAAAAAACAGGCTTGCATACTTTCGAGATTTAAAAAAATATCTTGTAGCTGGTGGGCATCATTTTCATATGGACGGTGATGTCCTTAAGACTGCGGAGTTGGTGAATGAATTTCTTGCAGAGTAAGTGTGTGGCTAATCTAACCATATTACTTTTTAGTTTTTTGATTCCTGTTGCTAGCAGTTTCGCAGGTCTAGGTGTACCTGATTACCCTGATTCAGTTCGAGTCTATTTAGATAAAGTTGAAGACTCCTCTCGGCATCAAATTTTGTTGAGTACGCCTAAGAGAATTAATAACAGCTTGCAAATAGAAACCCAAAAATTAATAAATGGGCAGCGAACTAACGAGCTGATAGCATTAAATTCTGAATACTCAATTCAGGATGCAAACTTATTTTATTCAAACTTCCTAGAAACTAATGGGGAGCTTTTATACAGCTGCGAAAAGCGTGATTGTGGGAGTAGTAATTCTTGGGCTAATAAAATATTTAAAGAGCATCGCCTTTATGGTCGAGATAGTAATCAGTTTTACCTTGCTGGAAAGCTAAAACAAGGTGAGAAAATGTTATGGATCTCTATTTATGGTGTTAAAAATGGCCTAAAACAAAGCTTGGTTTATCTTTCAGTAGTTTCTGAGGTGGCTGAGTTAAAAGATTCTGAATCTAATATCAGCTCAAGGCTAGATAAAGGGTATATCTTATTTAAACAAAATATACCTGAAACTGATCTTGAGTATCTTCGAGATCGCTTAAAAACTGAGCCTAATCTACATTTGTATCTAGCCGTTTATGGTGCATTGGAGGACGATTCTGTGTCTTTGAGTTTTAAGGCATTAAAGGCGGAGGCGAGGCAAATGACGGATTATCTGCTTGATGTCGTAGATCTAGAGTCAAATCGTTTGCATTTGCAAGTGATTGGACCTTTTGGTGGTGAGCAGCGTGCTGGTAATGAGCAAATTTGGTATCGAATTTTTATACTAAAGCCATAAAGATTATTTTGTTAGTCTAGGTATAAATTGATTACTTAAGTATGAATTTTTATTTAACAAATCTATACATAAAGTTTTGTTGATAAATTAGCTTGTTTAATCAATACTTTGTTAGTTGCTGCACTATTTTTTTTAATAAAAGCAATAAAATGTGGCGGTTTCTTAATCTTCAGTGTTTAAAACTCTATAATTGAATTTTGGCAACTATTTTTAGACAATCGTTTTTCAGATTTATATAAACAATAAAGGAAAATAGGTGATGATACGCAAACTGACCTTTGCTCTATCACTACTCGGTGTGTGTTTTACTGGGTTTGTTCATGCGCTTGGCTTAGGGGAGGTGACGGTTAAGTCCGCACTTAATCAGCCGTTGACTGCTGAAATTGAGTTGGTTAACTCAAGCGAATTGGGTGTGAATGAAATACTTCCAGGTCTTGCCACAAGAGAGGAGTTTCTTAAAGCAAATGTTGACCGCGTATATTTCTTATCTGATATACGTTTTAACGTTGAAACAAATGCCAATGGTAAATTGGTGGTGGTACTCACAACAAAGAAACCTGTAAGAGAGCCATTCTTAAATTTCCTTGTTGAAGTTATTTGGCCTAGCGGTAGATTGCTGCGCGAATATGCATTACTAATTGATCCACCTGTTTTTACGGAAGAAAAAACAAAGGCCGTTAGACCTGCTTCAGCAAATAATGTCTCGAGTGGTGATGTGTTGGCAGTAAGCTCTCAGCCCGTTTCTCGCTCAATACTTGCTCCACAAGATTCTGTACAAGGCGGCGTTTACGGCCCTACGAATGCAAATGATACTTTATGGGAAATTGCTATAAAGGCTCGTCCAAATAGAAAGGTTTCGCCTCAGCAAGTTATGTTAGCTATACAGGACTTAAATCCGAATGCTTTCATTCAACAGAATATAAATAAGCTTAAAGCTGGTCAGGTTTTACGCTTACCAACATATGAACAAATTCAACAGCGAAATCTTAGTCAGGCTATCCAAGAAGTTATAACTCAAAATGAAGCGACCAGACCTAAGCGAACTAAATCTGTTGCTTCAGTGATTAAAAATATTTCTCCTTCTACGATCAAATCTCCAGAGAAGGATGAATTAAAACTGGTTGTTGATAATAAAAAATCAACAAATGCTGAGAGTGCAAATTCTGGTCAATCCGCAAATTCCGGTAATGGTTCGGCTGCTAATCAAAAATTGGCGATTACCTTAGAAAAGCTTGATAAAGCAACTATAGATAATACTGAGTTAAATAGTCGTGTAAGTGATTTAGAAGAGCAGCTTCAAACACTTCAAAGGCTATTAACTTTAAAAAATGATCATCTTGCAAACATACAAACTCAGATGCGTGCAAATGAACAAGCTAAGTTAGAAGCTCAACAGAAATCTGCAAATGATTCTCTGAACAAAGATTCGGGATTACCGAAAGCCGCTAATGATATTGGAGATAATGCTAATGTTGCGGTAAATGAGGCTACTCTGACTAAAACTATCAGCAAAGATATTGCTGATCAGGCTCCGCCAAAGAAGGATACTTCAAAAGAGGCAGTAGAAATGCCTGTTGATAAGGGAGTATCGAAGTTAAGCGAAACTTCTTCTGTTGTAGATACAGCAGTGGTTGAGTCAGATACTAGCAAAGAAACTGAAAATTTAATTCAAACAATTATTAGTAATCCTTTGTACTTTGCTATTTTAGTTGTTGGCGTTTTACTTCTGGTGGTTTTGCTATGGTTTGTTTCAAGAAGTAATGCTCAGAAAGAACAGGAGTACCAAGCTTTAAATCCATCTGAGGATGATAACCTCGATGAGTTAGAAGATGAATATGAGAGCTTCAATGAGGGTAATGAAACTGAAATTGAGGAGACACTAGAAAATGATGACTATGAAGAGGAGTTAGGCTCTGAAGGGCATGAGGCTGAATCTGAATCTGAGGATGTCATTGCTGAAGCAGATGTCTACATTGCTTATGGTCGATTGGATCAAGCAGCTTCAGTATTAGAAGATGCTATATCAGCTGAACCTGTAAGGACTGATTATCGGCTGAAATTATTGACGGTCTATAAGGAAGCTAAAGATGTTGAAGCCTTTAATCGTCAATTTAGTGAGTTAGAGGCTATACAGGATGCAACGGCGATAGAAGAAGCTGCTCAAATTCGAGCTGATATGCTTGATGATGAACTTGTTTCACTTGAAGACAAAGAAAGCGCACTTCTTCAGACAAGGGATATTGAGGAAGAAGTAGATAATAAAGCAAAAGTAGAATCTACATTAGAGTGTGAGGCAGAAGCGCTTGAGAATGAGGGGCAGTCTTTCGACTTTGATAGTGTCTCTTTAGAGGAAAGTGGCGAATCTGATATCGACTTTAGTTCAGAAGAGTTAAGTCTTGATTTGGATCTTGACGATGCATTGTTAAATGCACCTGAAGATGATTTGATCGATACAGCTGTTAGTGACAAGGAATCAGCCTTTTCACCTTCTTTGGATGATGAAACTTCAGACGTAGGTATGTCGAGCGAACCATTATCATTAGATGCAGTTTTAAATGAATCTGATAGTACAGATGAGCTAAGTGAAGACTTAGATTTATCAGAAGACTTAGGTTTGGCTGAAGACTCTGACTTGTCAGAAGGTTTGTTGGCTGCTGATGACTTCGATGATGATATGCTTGATGTCGACCTTGATGATATTGACCTAAGTGGAGAGTTAGACCAAGAATCTGAAATCTCACTACCTGGAGAGTTCTCAGAAGGTCTAGGGGAAGGCGCTTCTGGGCTTGGTGTTGATGCCTCTAATATTTTAGATGCCGATAACTTAGTGGTTAGTGATGATATCTTAGAAGAAGCAACTGAAGCCTTTAATAACGACTCAGATGAAGAAATGGATTTGGATGCTGGGCTTGGCGATGCTGAAGAATTTGATTTTCTTGAGGGTACCGATGAATCATCTACTAAGTTAGATCTTGCGCGTGCATATATCGATATGGGTGATTTAGATGGCGCTAAAGATATTTTGGATGAGGTTACCAAAGAAGGCTCTTCAGAGCAGCAAGCTGAAGCTAAAGATCTTTTAAGCTCAATTGATAGCTAAGATAAGAAAGGTTTTTGCCTAGTTAATGAAAATAAAACATACTAAAATAAATTCGGCTGGTGATGTTGGTGTCACTGGCCGAATTGCTTTATGCCTTTCCTATAATGGTTATAGCTATCACGGCTGGCAGGCACAAAAAAGTGGTTTGCCAACAGTTCAGAAGTATCTTGAACAGGCAATTTCGGTCGTGGCTAATCATTCAGTAAAGGTTGTTTGTGCAGGGCGAACTGATAGCTCTGTTCATGCCTCACATCAAATTGTTCATTTTGAAACTACCGCTATACGAAGTTGTCGATCCTGGGTTTTTGGGTGTAATGCAAATCTGCCAAAAGATATAAGTGTTACATGGGTAAAAAGTGTACAAGATGACTTTCACGCAAGATTCTCAGCTATTAGTCGACGTTATCAATATGTTATCTATAACCACCCTGTTAGGCCTGCTAACTTCTCAAGAGAGTTGACTTGGTGTCATGCCCGGTTAGATGAGAGTGCAATGCATGCTGCTGCACAGTGCTTGGTGGGTAAGCATGATTTTAGTTCTTTTAGAGCGGTAGGGTGTCAGTCAAAATCGCCAGTTAGATCTTTAGAATTTGTTAATGTTGAACGTTTTTCAAATATGATTGTAGTTGATATAAAAGGCAATGCTTTTTTACATCATATGGTAAGAAATATAGCGGGTGTATTGATCGCTATTGGGTCAGGAAAGTATCCGGCACAGTGGTGTGAGGAGGTTCTGACCTTAAAAGATAGAACCAAAGCTGATGTGACGGCTTCTCCATATGGGCTTTACTTAACTCATGTTGATTATCCGGCAGAGTTTAAAATTCCAGTTTCTTCTGGCGCGCCATCTTTAATTCAAGCTTTGCTGGCTTTATCTACAGGAGACAATTCGCCTGAAGAGTCAATATGGGATATTGCCACTCCGTAAGTCTGCTGTGGTTATAAATAGTGTTTAACTATTATATGAAAACCTATTTATCTCTTATCTATATATTGAACTTTATTGTCTCAAGCCTTTAGTGCATGCCTTCAACTCGTTATAATGACCGACAATTAAATTAAGGGCATTCAAAAAGTGCGAGTTAGAACTAAAATTTGTGGCATTACAAATGTTGAAGATGCCTTATGTGCCGTTCATTCTGGTTGTGATGCAATAGGATTGGTATTTTATGAGCATAGCCCTAGAAATGTATCTATAAAAGTTGCAGTTGAAATATGTAAGGCATTGCCAGCATTCATCACAGTTGTAGGGCTGTTTGTAAATGCACAAACCCGGGAAATCAAAAAGATTTGTCATGAAGTACCTTTGAACTTACTTCAATTTCATGGCGATGAAGTTGAAGCCGAGTGTAATGCATATGACTTGCCTTATATCAAAGCTATACGTATACAAACTAGCAAAGATGTAAGTGATGCAGAAAATAATTATCAAACGGCTCAAGCTATTTTGGTTGATACGTACAAAAAGGGCATACCTGGCGGTACTGGTGAGAAATTTGACTGGTCATTACTGCCTGAAAAACCCAAAAAAGCCCTTATTCTGGCAGGTGGCTTGACGCCTGCGAATATTCAGCAGGCAATTATTACGGTCCGCCCATATGCTGTTGATGTTAGTGGGGGGGTTGAGTTAGATAAAGGTATAAAAAATCACGAGAAAGTTTCTCTATTCTTAAAAGAGGTGTCGCGTGCCAGCGAATACACATATAACTGAAGAACTATTAAGTCAACTACCTGATAATAAAGGCCATTTTGGTCCTTATGGCGGTCGTTTTGTTTCTGAAACACTCATGTCTTCTTTGCAGGAACTTGAAGCCAAGTATCTTATGCTCAAAGATGATCCTGATTTTTGTAAAGAATTTGATAAGGATATGGTTGATTATGTTGGGCGGCCTTCACCCTTATATTTTGCTGAACGCCTGACGCGTGAAGTTGGCGGTGCACGGATTTATCTCAAGAGAGAAGATCTTAATCATACGGGTGCTCACAAAGTTAATAATACAATTGGCCAGGCTTTGCTTGCTAAATATCTAGGTAAGCCACGAATTATTGCTGAGACAGGCGCTGGGCAACATGGCGTAGCGTCGGCAACGGTTGCGGCAAGGCTAGGTCTAGAGTGTAAAGTATTCATGGGGATTGATGATGTACAGCGTCAATCTTTAAATGTTTATCGTATGAAGCTTCTTGGTGCTGAAGTAGAGGCGGTCACAAGCGGTACAAAAACATTGAAAGATGCAATGAATGAAGCGCTTAGGGACTGGGTTACCAATGTTGATAATACCTTTTACATTATTGGTACAGTTGCTGGACCTCATCCATACCCCATGATGGTTCGTGACTTTCAATCAATTATTGGTCGTGAGGCTAAAGCCCAATGTCTTGAAAAAGAGGGGCGTCTACCTGATGCTCTTGTTGCTTGTGTCGGTGGCGGCTCAAATGCGATTGGTTTATTTTATCCATTCCTTTGTGATGACGATGTTGAAATGTATGGTGTCGAGGCTGGGGGGCATGGAATTTCTACAGGACAACATGCTGCACCACTATGTGCTGGATCACCTGGGGTCTTGCATGGTAATCGTACTTATTTAATGTCTGACAAAGCTGGGCAGATACAAGGTACGCATTCTATTTCGGCAGGTTTGGACTATCCGGGTGTTGGTCCTGAACATGCTTGGTTGAAAGATATGAAACGTGCGAGTTATGTATCAGTCACCGATGATGAAGCTTTAGATGCATTTAGGCGTTTAACGCTAGTGGAAGGCATCATGCCGGCGTTAGAGTCTAGTCATGCTATTGCATATGGCATTAAAAAAGCAGCAACAATGTCTTCAGATAAAATCATGATTATCAACTTGTCTGGGCGTGGCGATAAAGATATCCATACAATAGCGAACATTGATGGAATTGAGGTTTGAAATGAGTCGAATTAAAAATGTACTAAACGCCCTGGAAGCAAAAGGGAAGAAAGCCCTCATTCCGTATATAACAGGTGGTGACCCTCATCCTGACTATACGGTTGATATCATGCATACTTTGGTTTCAGCTGGTGCAGATATTATCGAGTTAGGCGTGCCATTCTCTGACCCGATGGCAGATGGACCTGTTATTCAATTGGCGTGTGAAAGAGCGCTTGAGCATAATGTCTCTTTAGATGATATTTTTTCTATGGTCAAAGAGTTTCGAAAAACTAATCAAGAGACACCTGTTGTGCTAATGGGGTACTTGAATCCCCTTGAGATTAAAGGCTACAAACAGTTTGCTGATGAAGCTGCTGAAAGTGGTGTAGATGGCGCTCTAATTGTAGACCTGCCACCAGAAGAAGCTGATTCTTTAGTTCCTTTTCTTAAGGAAAATAACTTAGACTCAATTTTCTTGATTGCACCCACTACGACTGAAGAGCGGATTAATAATATCTGTGAACACAGTAGTGGCTATGTTTATTATGTGTCAGTTAAAGGTGTAACTGGATCTGCAACGATATGTGCCGATGAGGTTGCCCAAAAGGTAGCGCTTATTAAGAAGCACAACCAAATACCCGTGGGAGTTGGCTTCGGTATTCGAGATGCAGAGTCAGCTGCTGCTATATCTAAAGTGGCAGATGGCGTTATCGTAGGAAGTGTCATTGTTAATTTATTGGCTGAGAATTATGCTAGTTTGGATGACATTAATAGGGAAGTAAAACATCTGGTTTCATCTATGCGTAAAGCGATGGATGTTTAGTGTTTGAATTTACTTGATCACCGCTTTATTTCGCTCTTGTAAATCAAAGCAAAGGTAGGAAGTCTATGAGTAGTTGGCTCGATAAAATTAAACCAAAATCCATTCGTTCGGATGCCGGCTCTAAGGGAAATATACCTGAAGGAGTCTGGAAAAAGTGCCCTAAATGTCGAGCTGCACTATATGGTCCGGAATTAGAAAAAAACTTGGAAGTTTGCCCTAAATGTCAACATCATATGCGTATTTCTGCTCGATCACGCATTGATATCTTCCTAGACGCAGATCACCGTGTTGAACTTAATGCAAGCATGGAACCATATGATCGCCTGAAATTTAAAGATACTAAAAAATATAAAGACCGTTTGGTAACCAACCAAAAAAACAGCGGTGAAAAAGACGCAATGATTACGTTTAAGGGTGAGGTCAAAGGGGTCCCTGTTGTGGTGGCTGCATTTGAATTTTCATTTTTAGGTGGTTCAATGGGGGCGGTGGTCGGCGAAAAATTCGTTCGCGCAATTAAATTATGCCTTGATGAGCGAAAGCCATTGGTCTGCTTTAGTGCAAGTGGTGGTGCACGTATGCAGGAGGCGCTAATATCTTTAATGCAAATGGCAAAAACTGCTGCTGCTTTGGAAAGACTAAAAGCAGCTGGACTTCCTTATTTTTCGGTTATGACTGACCCTGTATTTGGTGGTGTTTCTGCTAGCCTTGCCATGCTTGGCGATATAAATATTGCTGAACCCAATGCGCTCATCGGTTTTGCAGGCCCGCGTGTTATTGAACAAACTGTACGCGAGAAATTACCAGAAGGTTTTCAGCGTAGTGAGTTTCTATTAGAGCACGGGGCGATAGATATGATACTCGAGCGGCGACAGTTAAGAGATCGCTTGTCTTCGCTTATTATTAAACTTATGACCGCAGAGAATGCTAAAAATAAGCAGGCTACTTTATCTTCTCAAGAAAAATTGATCGAGCCTCTTATGAACGCATCAAGCGACCTGACAGGATCATAATGCAAGCTGGCCGTATGTACACTCTCGACGACTGGCTTAAATATATTTCTGGTGCCCACCCGAATAATATCGACTTAGGTTTAACCCGAGTTAGAGCTGTTTTTGATAATATGGATGTGCAACGCACAGCTAAGCAAGTTGTTGTCGTATCAGGTACCAATGGGAAAGGTTCAACGATCGCACTAATTGAAGCTGGAATGCAATCGTTAAACTGCTCGGTAGGAGTGTACACTTCTCCGCATATCACTGATTATAATGAGCGCATCAGAATAAATGGTGTGCCTGTCAGTGATGACAAAATTATTCAATCATTTGTGAGAATAGAGGAATCAAGAGGGCAGGTTGAATTAACTTATTTTGAGTTTGGTACCTTAGCTGCCTTGGACTTATTACTCTCTTCTGACCTTGATGTGGTTGTTTTGGAGATTGGTTTAGGAGGGCGGCTCGACGCGGTGAATATAATAGATGCGGATTTAAGTATCATTACCTCAGTTGCGCTTGATCATACTGATTGGTTAGGGGATTCTCTTAATAAAATCGGCTTTGAAAAAGCAGGGATATTGCGTAATCAAACAACCCTATTAGCTGGCGAAAATTTACCTGAAAGTGTGTTTCAATATGCTACCAGCCTCAGTTGTCCGGTTTTGACAGTAGGCTTTGATATGGGTCTGACGCGTGATAGTCGCTTGTCCCAAGTTTATCTAAGGCATAATGGTGAACAAAGCAAATTTAGCAAGCCTCCAGATCTACGTATCCCACTAAATAATATCTTACTTGCTTTTCAAGCTGTGGCATTGTTGCTTGAAAGGCTTAAAGTTAGTGAATTATTTGATTATCAAGCTTTAAGTAAGGTCTTTGAAAGCAGCAATATACCTGGACGCTTAGAGAAGCTTGCTCTTCCGCAAGAGATTTACCTTGATGTTGGCCATAATCCTCATGCAGCAAATTACCTCAAAAACTTTTTAGAAGAGTTGTGTGTGGGAGGGAAAAAAATTCAAGTCGTTTATTCTTCTCTTGAGGATAAGGATGTCGCGTCTTTAGTTTCTATAATGGCACCGGTTGTTGATTCTTGGTTGTTAGCACCCTTGGTGAATGAACGAGCTTTACCCTTATCCAATCTGGAAACATTGGTAGGGGATAGGGCTGAAAATGTGCTATCGTTTGAGTCCGTTTCAAAAGCGATTGATTATGCGCTATCACAACATAATTACCATGCAGGCAATAAATCATCTGAAAGTGAACTGATTACCTTAATTTTTGGCTCTTTTTATATAATTGAAGCTGCAAAAAAATATTTTGAAGGCGTATGAGCGAAACAGTCAACAGTCTTAAGCAACGTTTAGTGGGTGCATTTGTCATACTTTCTTTGGCTATTGTTTTTTTACCAATGATTTTTGATAAGCCGCATGTAGAAGATAAGCAGTTTATTATGCCTATATCTGTCAAACCTGAATTCAAATCTGTAGAAATTCTAAAGCCCATTCGTCCTAGTTACAAAATTCTAGACATTGATAAAAATGATAATAAGGTAAAAGAAATATCGAAAGGTTCTATTAACGATTTAAACTCTAAATCGACTAATAAACCAAAGGATAAGTCGGCTTCTAAACCGCAAGTGAAGGCTGAACAGAAGCTAGATAAACAACATGACAAACAAGTTATTGCTGTTTCTAAAGCACCGTCAAAACCTAAAAATCAAAAGTCGAATACAAAAAGCATAAAATCCACCAAATCTAAAGTTCTTACTTCACCAAAGGTTTCACATTTGCCTATATTCAAAAATGTATGGATGGTGCAGTTAGGTACATTCGGAAATGCGCAAAATGCCTATCGTCTGAGAGATAAACTTAGAGATGACGGCTTTGATGGTCATACTAAACAAGTAAAAGTCGGCAGCAAAAAAGCAGTTAGAGTCTTCACCGGACCTTTTGTTAATAAGCGTGAAGCAGAAAAGGTTAAAAAAAGACTCGATAAAAAGTACAAAGTTGAAAGCCGATTACTCTTTTTTGATGCCTAAATCCATTTAACTTTGTTATCATGCGCAGCTTGTATTCATCACTCCATTATTTGTTCCGGCATTACATGTAAACTTGTAATGCTTTATCTATTTTTTAAGGGTATTGTGTCGTTAAATGTCGGGCTTGAATTGGGCTGATTGGTCCCTCATCGTTATTATATCTCTTTCAAGTTTAATGAGTCTTAAACGAGGTTTCATTAAAGAGGCGTTATCTTTGGCTACTTGGGTAGTGGCCTTTGTTGTAGCTAGGACGTTTCATGCACACTTCCAAACCTTGTTGGTAGGATCTATAGAAGAACCAATTTTACGTATTATTGCTGCATTTAGTATTTTGTTTATTGGAACATTACTAGTTGGCTCTGGAATCAACTTTATCGTTGGAGCGTTAATACGCATGACAGGTTTAACGCCTGTTGATAGATTATTAGGTGTCGTTTTTGGGTTGGCGAGAGGTTTGATCCTTTCAGTTGTAGTTGTTGCTATATTACGTTTAACCCCTTTAACTCAAAGCGATTGGTGGATAAATTCAGTCGTGATTGAGCACTTAGCTATTTTAGAGCAATGGTCCAGATCAGTTTTAGAGAATCATACAGAAAGCCAAGCTTAATTAAGAGTTTGGCTTTAAAAAGTTAAAGATAAGATTAATTAAGAGGTAGTCGTATGTGTGGCATCGTGGGTGTTGTTGGAAAAAGCAATGCAAATCAATCTTTATATGATGCATTAACCGTTTTGCAACATCGCGGACAGGACGCTGCTGGAATTGTTACCTGTCAGGATGACCGGTTCTTTTTACGGAAAGATAACGGCTTAGTGCGGGATGTGTTTCGAACAAGACACATGAAAAGGCTTGCGGGAAACGTTGGTATAGGCCATGTTCGTTACCCTACTGCTGGTTCATCCAGCTCTGCGGAAGCGCAGCCTTTTTACGTTAACTCGCCTTACGGTATTACCTTAGCTCACAATGGTAATTTGACGAATACTGCTGAGTTAGCTGACGGTTTGTTAAAGTCAGACTTACGTCATATTAATACCAACTCAGACTCAGAAGTCTTACTAAATGTATTTGCGCATGAATTACAAGTGCAGGGTAAATTAAAACCTACGCATGAAGAAATCTTTAAGGCCGTTAAAGCTGTGCATAAAAGATGTCGTGGTGCGTATGCAGTTATTGCGATGATCACAGGCTATGGCGTTTTAGCATTTCGAGACCCTTATGGTATTCGACCTGTTTGTTATGGTAAGCGTGAAACGGAACAAGGTACAGAGTACATGATTGCCTCAGAAAGTGTGGCTTTAGGTGCTTTAGGGTTTGAGCTGGTGAGAGATATATTACCTGGTGAGGCTATTTATATTGAGAATGATGGGCAGCTGTATACTGAGCAGTGTGCTGAAAATTCATCACTCACACCTTGTATCTTTGAACATGTGTATTTTGCTAGGCCAGACTCGATTATAGACAATGTTTCTGTCTATAAAGCCCGTTTAAGAATGGGCGAAACACTTGCTCAAAAAGTTAAGAGTTTGCGTCCAGACCATGATATCGATGTTGTTATGCCAATACCCGACACAAGCCGGACCTCTGCTATGCAAATGGCATTTGAATTAGGGGTCAAGTTTAGAGAAGGCTTTATCAAAAATAGATATATAGGTCGTACTTTTATTATGCCAGGGCAGAGTCAGCGTAAAAAATCTGTCAGACAAAAGTTAAACCCAATTGAGTTAGAATTTAAAGATAAAAACGTCATGCTGGTTGATGACTCCATCGTCCGTGGCACAACCTGCCGTGAGATTGTACAAATGGCTAGGGATGCAGGCGCTAAAAATGTTTACTTTGCATCTGCCGCACCTGAAGTTCGATATCCCAATGTATATGGTATCGACATGCCTACAGCGACTGAGTTAATTGCGCATGACCGCAGTGTTGAAGAAATTCAGAAACTGATTGGTGCTGACTGGTTGGTTTATCAGGATCTAGAGGACCTGATTAAGTGCGCGAAAGAAGGGAATGAGCACATCGAAAATTTTGATTGTTCTGTATTTAACGGCGTGTACCCAACTGGCGATATCAGTCCAGATTACCTTCAGCGCCTTGAAGAAGCTCGAAATGACTCAAATAAGCAAGTGCTCAGTGAAGATGATGCTCCAATTGATCTTCACAATGATAATTAAGACGTTTCAGGACTGATAATGGCTAAAAGTCACCAAAATACGACGAATATACCTGTACCAAATCTTGATAATGTTGCAATAGATACACTAGCTGTAAGAGCGGGGCAAATTAGAAGTCCCGAGTTAGAGCATAGTGAAGCTATTTTTCCGACTTCAAGTTTTGTGTTTAATTCGGCTGAAGAAGCTGCGGCCAGATTTGCTGGTGAGCAACCTGGTAATATTTATGCCCGTTTCACTAATCCTACTGTTGCAATGTTTGAGCAAAGAATTGCTAGTTTGGAAGGTGGAGAGCGCGCAGTTGCAGCAGCTTCAGGCATGGCTGCCATTATGTCCACTTGTTTTGCGTTATTAGAGCAAGGTGATCATATTGTCTGTTCACGTAGTGTTTTCGGTACGACAAATGTACTACTAGAAAAGTATGTGAAAAAGTTCGGTGTCACAGTAACTTTTGTTGATTTAACTGACTATAAACAGTGGCAAGATAGTCTCACTGAAAATACACGCTTATTATTCTTAGAGACGCCCTCAAACCCGCTTTGTGAAGTGGTTGATATAAAGCGAGTTGCTGATATTGCACATAGTGGTCAGCATCAAAAAGGCACATTACTGGTTGTTGATAACTGCTTGTGCACGCCAATATTACAGAGGCCTTTAAGTTTAGGTGCTGATTTGGTTGTTCACTCTGCGACTAAATATATTGATGGGCAGGGCCGTTGTTTAGGTGGTGTAGTGGTTGGCGGGAATGATGTCATTGACGAAGTGCATGGGTTTCTTCGCTCAGGTGGCCCTACTTTGAGTCCTTTTAATGCCTGGGTGTTCCTAAAAGGTCTTGAAACACTAAGTGTGAGAATGAAGGCGCATTCTGAAAGTGCTTTAAAAATTGCGCAATGGTTAGAGAGTCAAAGTGATATTGAGCAAGTATTTTATACCGGTCTGCCTAGTCATCCTGGTTATGAGCTAGCCAGTCGACAACAAAGCGCAGGTAGTGGCGTTTTATCATTCTGCATAAAAGGTGATAAAAATACGGCCTGGTCGTTTATTAATGGCGTTGATTTCATTTCAATCACTGCTAATCTAGGTGATGCTAAAAGTACAATTACCCACCCAGCGACGACAACACATGGGCGTTTAACAGAGGAAGAGCGAAAGCGGGCTGGGATTACTGATAACCTGATTCGTGTTTCTGTTGGCTTGGAAGATGTGAATGACTTAATTGCAGATTTACAAAAAGGCTTTTCTTCCGCAAAATCAATATAATTTTTTCAAATTTGTAATTATTCTAGATTTCAAATAATTAAGCTTTAAAGTAAAAAACTTTCAAAGGTTTTGATGTACTATACTTGAAATCGGCACTATCGCTTTGAGCTAGTGATATTTGAAGTTCATAGTGATAATAAGGCAGCAAGTAAGAATCAATAGTGAATAAGCCATAATATGGTCCAGAAAAGCACAACAAGCACTGATCAACATCATTTTCAAGCATACCTATCTCAGGGGGCGCGTGAAGGTGCGTTGATCCTGACAGTCGCTATTTGTGTTTTTTTAATGATGGCTTTAGTTTCTCACAACCCTCAAGATCCAGGTTGGGCAAGTACAGGCTCTAATCTGATAACTCAAAATTATGGTGGCAAGGCGGGTGCATGGTTTGCTGACATACTACTCAACTTCTTTGGTTATGTGGCTTATCTCTTTCCGCTATTGATTGGCTACCGGGCCTCTATAATTTTCAAACATCGACGTGATCGCAAACCTTTCCACTGGCCAATGTTTACTATAAGACTGTTAGGGTTCATTCTAACTTTGTTGGGGGCAACCGGCTTACTGGCACTTTATTCAATTGCGGGTTTAGATAATGTCTCCGGCGGGATAGTTGGAGATGAATTAACAAAAGAAATGTTAGTTGCGCTGAATTTATCAGGAAGTACGCTTTCGCTAGTTTCTATGCTTTTATTTGGTCTAACCATTTTCACAGGAATATCGTGGTTAGGCCTAATGGATCGTACAGGAGCTATCACAATTAAAGTTTATGAAAAACTAGATACATTTTTCAGAAATACGTGGTATTCACTTCAAGAAAAAAGACGTAGCCGTAATGAGGCAAAGGTTTTAAGTAAAGAGCGCAATAAAGAAGAGCATAACGAGCGTAGTCATATTCAAAATAAAGGTGGGCCCTTAGGCCGAACTGTTACCAAGACGCCTATACAGCGTAAATTAAGTATAGAAGAAGCTAAAAAATCTGAACAATCAAATGTAAATAGAATAGAAAAGCAAAGTATAGCTTCCGAAGACACGTCTAAATCTCTTAATCCACTAAGATCTGCAAAAAAAGTGCTAGCGAATGTAAAAGAGAAGTTATCAAAAAACTCGAACGATGCTCAAGAAATTAGTAGTAAGGTTGAGCCAAGTATTGAGCCAGATAAAGATGCTTCTATTCCTACCAAAGCGAGTAAGGCTAAGACAATAACTTCTGCTGAAACGACCAGAGATGAAACGACCAGAGATGAAGCGGAAGTAGCCAAATCAAATATTAAAATTTCACCTTTTGTAAAGAAGAGCAAGGTTAGTAAGCGAATTGAAGATGAAAAGCAGGGGAGCTTATTTATTGCCTCACAAGGCCCTTTACCCTCACTATCTTTGCTCGACCCTGTTGAAACAAATAAAGAGCTTGGCTTCTCACCTGAATTACTTGAGCACATGTCTCGCTTACTTGAGGAGAAACTGGGGGATTTCGGTGTAAAGGCAGAAGTTGTAGAGGTTAATCCTGGGCCTGTTATTACTCGTTTCGAGATTCAACCTGCTCCCGGCGTAAAGGTTAGTAAGATTAGTAATCTGGCTAAAGACTTAGCTCGCTCACTTGCTGTAATGAGCGTGCGTGTTGTCGAAGTTATTCCTGGCAAATCTGTCGTTGGTATTGAAATTCCTAATGAACACCGTGAGATTGTGCGCTTTAAAGAGGTGTTGCAGTCAAAGGATTATGATGACTCTGAATCAGCTGTCACACTAGGCTTGGGTAATGATATTGCTGGTGATCCAGTTGTTGTGAATTTAGCTAAAATGCCGCATTTACTTGTAGCCGGCACAACGGGCTCTGGTAAGTCCGTTGGTGTAAACAGCATGATTCTTAGTATGTTGTTTAAAGCTCAACCAGATGAAGTACGCTTTATCATGGTCGACCCAAAAATGCTTGAGCTGTCAATCTATGACGGAATTCCCCATTTATTGACGCCTGTTGTAACAGATATGAAAGAAGCAGCGAATGCACTTCGTTGGTGTGTGGCTGAGATGGAGCGACGTTATAAGTTAATGGCTTCTTTAGGTGTGCGTAACTTAGCAGGCTATAATCGTAAGGTGAAAGAAGCTATAGAAAGTGGCGAGCCTCTTAGAGATCCATTATGGCAGCCTGATTTACATGTTTTAGATGAAGAACAGCACCGTCCAGAATTAGAACACCTACCTTTTATCGTGGTCATCATTGATGAGTTTGCAGACATGATGATGATTGTGGGTAAAAAAGTTGAGGAGCTTATTGCGCGTATAGCGCAGAAAGCGCGTGCTGCAGGTATACACTTGATATTAGCTACTCAGAGACCTTCTGTAGATGTTATTACCGGGCTGATTAAAGCAAACGTCCCGACTCGGATATCGTTTCAGGTTTCATCAAAAATAGATTCCCGTACAGTGCTTGATCAAGGTGGGGCAGAGCAGTTATTAGGGCATGGTGATATGTTATATATGCCACCTGGAACAAGTGTCCCAATTCGAGTACATGGTGCATTTGTTGATGATCACGAGGTTCATAAAGTTGTTGATGACTGGAAGGCGCGTGGAGAACCTAATTACCTGGAGGAAGTGTTGACGGGAGGGGATAGCTCTGATCCTGCCGTAGCGGCATTTGCAGAAGAAGGTGGCGGAGGTGATGAACAAGATGCCTTGTTTGACGAGGCTGTCGCTTTTGTGACTGAAACGCGGCGGGTATCAATATCCTCTGTACAACGAAAATTAAAAGTGGGTTATAACCGAGCAGCCAATTTAGTAGAAGCGATGGAACAGTCTGGTGTGGTTAGCTCAGCTGGCCATAACGGCTCTCGAGAGGTATTAGCACCTCCGCCTCCGAAAGACTAAGTATGATGTTTTCTATAATCGGACTTATGCTAAAGTCAGGTTTAAAATTAATTTCAGGTTCAGATGTCTATGTCTAAAATTTTACTGTGTCGTTTATCGTTTATTATTCTAATTGTTTTTTCATCATTTTCTGTAAATGCTGATGCCTCATCAAGTAAAGCAGAAGTACAGGCTGATTCTGATCTAAACGTAATATCGTCGGGTTTGCAGAAGTTAGTGCAAACACTGAATAAAATAAAAACTTTTTCAGGGCGTTTTGTTCAATACTCTGTTGACCAGAAAGGAACGCGCATACAAGAATCTCGCGGTGAATTGAAAGCTGATCGTGACGGACTTTTTTATTGGCATACAGAGGCTCCGTTGGAGCAGGTAGTGATATCTGATGGTGTTGAAATTACAGTGTATGATCCAGACTTGGAACAAGCAACAATACAAAAAGTAGGGCAGCAAGCACAAACTACTCCTGCTATTTTATTTAGTGGTAATACCGATACAATAGGTGAATTATTTGAAGTAGAGGTGAAGGAATTTGGTAATTCTATCTCGCAATACTTACTTACTCCAAAGACCCAAGATAGCTTATTTGAGCGATTACGTATTCGTTTTGAGGGACAGCATCTAAATGAGATGCGTATAACTGACTCCCTGGGCCAAGAAAGTACAATGAGCTTTATTCATACTGAGATCAACTTAACATTACCCCAAAACACATTTAAGGCTGAATTCCCTAAAGGCACAGATATTATACGTGATATCCCTATAAGTGCCTCTCAAGCTAATTAGTCGAAAAGTAACTTAAACCTTGTCTTATAATTCAATGTCGCTTTTTGAAGATAAATTATCCTACGCGCCGCTTGCTGCACGTGTTCGTCCTCGTGTGCTTCAGGATTATATTGGCCAATCTCATCTTGTTGGTGAGGGGCGGCCTTTATCGAGCGCGCTTAAAAAAGGCGCATTGCATTCCATGGTGTTATGGGGGCCTCCTGGTGCAGGAAAAACCACTTTTGCAAATTTGATATCACAGCACTTTGATGTTGCGTTCACGCCAATTTCTGCCGTGCTCAGTGGTGTAAAAGAAATTAGGGCAGCGATAGAAGAAGCTAAAGTCAGGCGTGCTCAAACTGGGCGTGATACTTTATTGTTTGTAGACGAAGTTCACCGTTTTAATAAGTCCCAGCAAGATGCGTTTCTACCTTATGTCGAAGATGGCACTATTATTTTTATCGGAGCGACAACTGAAAATCCATCATTTGAACTCAATAACGCATTACTATCGCGTTCACGAGTCTATGTTTTAAAGAGATTAGAAAATAGTGAAATTCGTAAAGTATTAGAAAATGCACTTAAGCACGAATTTGGCTTTCCTGGAATTAATGTTTCTATTAGTGATGAATTATTAGATGTTATTGCTAAAGCTGCAGATGGCGACGCGCGAAAGTCTCTTAACATATTAGAGTTAGGCGTTGACCTGGCCGCTGAGGACGGGCAAAACCGAAGAGTGTCACGCGATAACATTGAGCAGGTTTTACAAAGTTCACTTAAACGCTTTGATAAAGGTGGCGATATTTTCTATGAACAAATTTCAGCCTTGCATAAATCAGTAAGAGGCTCAGACCCGGATGCTGCTTTATATTGGTTTGTTAGAATGATTGATGGCGGCTGTGACCCTCTCTATATCGCGCGTAGGGTCGTGAGAATGGCCAGTGAAGATGTTGGGAACGCTGACCCACGAGCATTAACATTAGCGCTCAACGCTTGGGATGTACAAGAGCGTTTAGGGAGTCCGGAAGGTGAGCTAACTATTGCGCAAGCCATTATATACCTTGCAGTTGCCCCTAAAAGTAATGCTGTTTATAAAGCATATAATGACTGCCGCGCCTTCGTAAAAGAAGGGCATGATAGTGAGGTGCCAAATCATCTCCGTAATGCGCCGACACAGTTAATGAAAGAACAGGGCATGGGGTTGGATTATCGTTATGCTCATGATGAGCAAGATGCCTTTGCTGCCGGTGAAAGCTACTTTCCTGAAGAGTTGCATGGATCAGAATTTTACCAACCGGTAAATCGTGGTTTGGAGCTTAAGATAAGCGAAAAGCTGAACCGATTAAGAGGCTTAAATACCGCAGCTGGCCATAAGCGTTATTAAAATACTTCATCCATAGAATTTAATTATTAAAAGTAATACCTCAGAAAGAACAAAGTTTTGTAACAAAACTCTATAAAAAGTAAGGCTAAGTAACAAATATTGTTTTTGCTGAGTACTGGTTAGACATCAATTTTATTTACCTTTATTCTACTTATATATTTCCTTTGGCATATTTGATGAATACTCTTTACAAGCTAGTTCTAAACTCTGTAGTAATATTTACTGTTCTAAGTCAGCTAATTGCCTGTGGTGGTGGAAGCCCAGCAAGTGTTTCTCAAGATAATAATAATGATAATGGTCAAAATACCGGTAACACCACTAGATACTCGGTTTCGGGAAATGTTTATGTGGATCGGGACTCCGGTGTAGATCTAGATGTAGAAGCACCGTATGACAATTTATCTGAGCAAAATAATGATAAAACCAACGCACAATTAATCAGTAATCCGATCACCTTAGGTGGTTATATTAGTGGCAAAACTGGTTCTTACTCAAGTAGTGGTATTTATCTTACTGATTTAGATGATTATTTTAGGGTTTCTCTCGTTGAGGGGCAGAATGCTGGTTTAAGTGTTTTTTTTGCTGATGCGGATCAAAGTAAACAAAATCAAATCGAGGTAAGTTTATCGTTGGCTTTGGTTGGTCAGCCAGACAATATCCTAACTAGCATGACCATTGATAGTGCTGGGTCCCAAAGTCTTAATGTACCCACCTCTGGTGAATATTATATTCACGTTCAAGCAGAAGAAAATCTATCAGACCCAATTTTATATACACTCTCACTATCTCAGACCTTATCAGATACGACGCTTACAACAAATCAAACTATTATATCGCGTGCTTTAAAGAGTAACTTTATTGCCGGTGAAGTGATTGTAAAGTTTAAGAATACCCAAGCTGAAGATGATCTGGCAACAAGCCTTACCGCATCTAGCTATGTGAGAGCGAATTCAAAAGCTGATTCCTCAAAGCTTAAGCGCTTCGAGCTAGTGAAAGGTTTGCGACATAAACATTCAATAGGCAAACAAAGCCAATTATTTAGTATAGAAAGTACCGTCTCGAATAAATCATTGAGTTTTGAGCAATCTAGTTTGCCAAAAACCAAACAAACCGCAAATTTAAGCGATGCAATGAAGGCAAAATGGGAAACTCTACAATTGATTGAGTCATTAAAAAATGATGCAGATGTAGTTTTTGCCGAACCAAACTACATTCGTACTGCGACCTTTATACCTTCTGACCCTGAATATTATAAGCAGTGGAGTTTACCCATGATTTCACTACCTGCTGCTTGGGAGGTGAGTACTGGGGAAAGTGTTTCAGTGGCCGTAATTGATACTGGCATAGACCAAAATCATATTGATCTAGTCAACAATATTTCGCCTGACAGTTATGATTTTATATCCGACTCCCTTACAGCGGGCGATGAAGATGGAATAGACTCTAATCCGCAGGATCTAGGCAAATCTTTCCACGGCTCTCATGTAGCTGGTATTGTCGCTGCAGAAGCAAATAATAATGAAGGTATTACAGGTATTGCTTACGATGCCTCGATCATGGCATTGCGGGTACTAGGTGTTGAGGACACTGGAAGTGATAGCGACATTGCCAATGCAATTTTGTATGCAGCAGGTTTAACGAATGACAGCGGTACATTTCCAAGTAAAACTGCTGATATTATCAACCTATCATTAGGAGGGCCCGACTATTCCCAAACATTAGAGGATGCAGTTAACGCTGCTACTGCACAAGGCGTCATCGTCATTGCAGCGGCAGGGAATAACGGTACATCAGCGCTTTTCTATCCTGCGGCTTATGAGGACGTGGTCGCGGTAAGCTCGGTAAATGATGATAAAACTCGCTCAAATTTTTCTAATTTTGGTGACTTTATAGATGTAGCTGCACCTGGCGGAACAGGTGGAGATGATGTTTTATTTGATGGCTTTCAAGATGGTATTTTAAGTACTGTTTTTGCCAGTGAATATGTTGAGTATCATGGCACATCAATGGCAGCGCCACATGTTGCAGGTGTGGCTGCATTAATGAAATCTAGTTTACCTGAGTTAAATAGCGCAAGCTTTCTTAATGCACTTGAAAGTGGTGAGTTAACAGATAATATTGGTCAGTCTAACTTTTTTGGGTACGGCTTGATAAATGCCGCAAAATCCGTCACTTGGGCTAATAGCGGTACTCCTTTGCCTACTTTATTAAATATTTATCCCAGCCAATTGTCGTTTATTGGCTCGAACACAGAGAGAACCTTGAGCCTTACTAATTCTGGTGCAGGCACAATTGCTATTTCGAGTGTGACATCAAACGATTCTTGGTTAGACGTGAATTCAAATACGGGAGCTGTAGATCAAAATGGGCTAGGGGACTACAGTATTTCAATTGATAGTGCCGCTATCCCCGCAAATAGTTCAGCGAGTAGCTCAATTGATATCAATTACAGAATAAATAGCGCTAGTTTACAAACACAAAACATCAAGGTGTTCGTCTCCAATACTCAGTCTGGTGATGATACCGTGGGCGGCTTGCATATTTATTTAATAAACGCTGAGGATATCGAGTCTTCTGATGTAGAAGGAGATCCTACTCAAGATATCGTATATTCAACTAACGGCCAACTTCAAGACGGGATTTACGCCTTTAATATTACCAAGGTTCTCCCTGGCAGTTACTATTTGAAAGCAAGTACAGACAACGATGGTGACTTTCTCGTGTTTGATGTAGGAGAGGCGCGTGGAGCTTATCCTTTATTCTCGCAAAGGGAGTTAATAGTTGTTGAAAGAGATAACTTGACCGACCTCAACTTTGATGTGGGCTATCAATCATTTGTTGACTCATCACTATTGATCACGGAATAAAAGCAAGTAACTTCAAAATGAGAATAATTAATTTCAAAATAAAAATCAGGCTAGAGTATTTAGTTTTAAATTTTGATCTGTTACAAACCTAAAGAACAAGGAAATTGAAATATAATCCCTATTGGCACGCACTATAAAGTTCGATAAGCTGTGCCTACACGCATACCCACCCTTTATATTATCCAATAAATTAGAAGTTTATGTCTGACAGCCAAGCTAACAAACAGTACAACGCAGATTCAATTGAAGTTTTAAGTGGCCTCGACCCGGTTAAGAAAAGACCGGGTATGTACACTGAAACGACTCGGCCTAACCATCTAGCTCAAGAAGTTATTGATAACAGTGTAGATGAAGCACTAGCCGGCCATGCGGATAAAATTGAAGTTATTTTATATGAAGATAACTCCTTATCTGTCACAGATAATGGCAGGGGAATGCCGGTTGATATACATTCTGAAGAGGGTGTGCCGGGCGTTGAGTTGATACTCACCAGACTGCATGCTGGCGGCAAATTTTCAAATGATAATTATAGCTTTTCAGGCGGCTTGCATGGTGTGGGTGTATCTGTTGTTAATGCCTTAACCACAAGACTCGAAATATTAATCAAGCGTGATGGTAAATTACACCGTATTGCATTTGCCAATGGCGATAAGACTGAAGAGCTAGCTGTAATTGATTCTGTCGGAAAGCGCAATACGGGTACTGAGTTACGCTTCTGGCCTGATGCAAAATATTTTGATTCGTCTAATTTCTCTGTCACCCGATTGCGGCATGTCCTTCGTGCTAAAGCGGTCCTTTGTCCGGGTCTTGCTGTTACATTTACCAATAAACAAACCAATGAAAAAGATGAATGGCATTTTGAAAATGGTTTAAAAGATTATTTATTATCGGCTACCAACGGCCTCGAGACATGCCCGACTGATCCATTTTCAGGTTCAATGTCAGGTAATACTGAAGCGGTTGACTGGGCAATACAGTGGTTGGTGGAAGGCGGCGAATTAACGCAAGAAAGCTATGTTAACTTAATTCCAACCGCACAGGGCGGTACACATGTAAATGGCTTTAGGACCGGTTGCCTGGAAGCCATGCGTGAATTCTGTGAGTTTCGAAGCTTACTTCCGCGAGGAATTAAACTAAGCCCAGAAGATATCTGGGACAAAAGTTGCTTTGTGTTATCAGCGAAGCTGCAAGAGCCGCAGTTTTCTGGCCAAACAAAAGAGCGTTTGTCATCACGTGAAGCGGCTGCATTTATATCAGGTGTGGTGAAAGATTCATTTAGTCTTTGGTTAAATCAACATACTGACGATGCAGAAAAACTAGCTGAGCTGTGTATTAATAATGCTCAACGAAGACTCAAGGCGAGTAAGAAAATTGCCCGTAAAAAAGTGACTTCAGGTCCAGCTTTACCGGGCAAGTTAGCTGATTGTTCAGGCTCCGATGCTATGAATTCAGAGTTGTTTCTTGTGGAAGGGGATTCTGCTGGTGGTTCTGCCAAGCAGGCACGTGATCGAGAATATCAAGCAATCATGCCACTTCGCGGAAAAATACTAAATACCTGGGAAGTGGATTCTAACCAAATTCTGGCTTCTCAAGAAGTGCATGATATTGCAGTAGCCCTAGGGGTAGATCCTTGCTCTGATAATTTGGAAGGCTTGCGATATGGTAAAATCTGTATTCTAGCGGATGCTGACTCTGATGGCTTACACATAGCCACCTTGCTTTGTGCATTATTCATGAGGCATTTTCAATCACTTGTTGAACGTGGCCATATATTCGTAGCTATGCCTCCACTCTATCGTATTGATATTGGTAAAGAGGTTTTTTACGCTCTTGACGAAGCTGAGCGTAAAGGAATTATAGATCGTATCGAAGCAGAAAAGAAAAAAGGCAAGGTTAACGTTCAGCGATTTAAAGGCTTGGGTGAAATGAACCCGCTTCAATTGCGTGAAACTACCATGGCGAGAGATACACGTCGTCTAGTACAGCTAACGATAGATGATCTTGACCAGACCAACGAAAATATGGATATGCTTCTGGGTAAAAAACGCGCATCCGACAGAAAGACTTGGTTAGAAAGTAAAGGTGATCTAGCTGAAACGTAAACTTAT
>Ga0209290_1000125_pt1 | contig 74173 bp, 74 predicted proteins | sample EN1Hudsemesocosm_2_FD_184632 | JGI IMG/M metagenome (GOLD analysis project Ga0209290, IMG submission 184632) | Methane-oxidizing microbial communities from mesocosms in the Hudson Canyon - EN10B Hudson Canyon (SPAdes) (version 2) | ecosystem: Environmental > Aquatic > Marine > Cold seeps... | reverse complement strand
ATTAGCGATGTACTTGTAATCTGCTTCCTGCTTTCATTTATTGCCTTGCTTTTTCTAGACATCACTACCATAAAATATGGTTATTATCCTTGATTTTCAATGGATTTTCCTTAACTTAATGGCAGTGAGGCTTAGGGGGGGGTATTTTAGACGGGTAATTTTTGTATATAAAGCTACTAAATATAGCAAATAATAGAGATGTACCATGGCCTAATAAATAAGACTCCCCAAAACATAAAATGAAGTAGAGTAAGGGTAAGGTTACTCCTAATCTAGCGAGAAATTTATCTGGGTTTTTGAGTGCATGTGATATTTGAGAGTAAAAAATCCACAGTATGCTGATCAGCCCTAATAAGCCAAATTGTACCATCTCTAGGGTATACATATTATGTGGGTTATCAGTCGTTACTACGCTTGGAGTGTTTTTGTTATTCATTTTTGCATATTCATTCAGAAAGTCTCCCGTGCCTACGCCAGTCAGAGGATGCTCATAAAAAATATCTAAACTATTTAAGGTAAAAGTAATGCGTTGGCCTGTCGATGTCATTTTATTATTTTCATAATTAGTCGCGGCATGAACTGCCATATTCATTCGTTGATGAAAAATATCGCTAGATGAATAGGCTATGGTGAAAATGCTTATGATAAAACATAAGCTAATCAATACACCTTTTATACGCTGCCCTTGAAAATATTGAAAAGAGAGTACGAAAATGGCAAAAAAGAACATCACTTGCCCCGATCGGCCGCCAGTAATGAACATATTAATCGTCATGGTGGTTAAGAAAATTAAATAGAAAACTTTTTTTAATGAGGAGAGGTTGTTAGAAAAGAGTAGGCTATTGGCTAATAAGTAAATAGAGACTGTTAAAAAGGGATTGTAGGTAATGTGCCCAATAAAAGGAAGAGGGTTTTCTACAGATGCATGTAGGAACGGAGGTATTAGCTCAAACCAAATGCCATAGACAATAAACTCTGAGATTGACATAGATAATATAAAAGCGGATATATAGTAGTGTATATATTCTTTTCTAGCATATAGCATAAAAATTGGAATAATAAAAATACGCCATTCTTTTCTTAGCGTATAAATTCCCCAATCCATATCCTCTGTCCATAATAAACCAATAATATGGAGAGCTATAAATAACCAACAGGCTATTAATACTCTATTTGATTTTAATTCTTTAAAGTCATTTTTGAAATCAGCTATAAAGAGCCATCCAGCTAATATGCTAAGAGATACTACCGTGCCTATAGAAACTGAGAAAGGAATAAAGAAAAATAAAGAAATGAGTAAATAGGTATTGAGTGTTGTTATTTTCTTTCTTAAGGAATTTAGGGGCATAATTTTTATGGGGTGAAATATATTTATAATTGTCCAGACAGTTGGAAGAATTTTTCTAGTACTTTAAAATGAATCCAGTCCTCTATTTTTTTATTTTGAAATTGTTCAATATAGTGATGGGCATTAGTTATAATTTCTTCAGCTTCTTTTGTGTGATGAATGTAGTAATCCACTTTTTGCTCAAGGTCTGAGTAATCATCTTTAATTAACACATAATGGTAATCTGGAATTAATGATCCTTCCATAAACCAAGTTTCATATTTTGGTTTTATCATAAAGCATAATGAATTAGATGACATAATCCACTTCGTATTGGTTGCTACATCATTGCCTTCAATGGCTAAGATAAACTTATTTTGTAATTGCTGATTTATACTCATAAAGGGGACGTGCCATTCTGGGTGTGGGCTTCTTCCTTTACTAAAATCACCTACATTAATCAGTTTAGAACGATTAAAGTGGTTTTGCATAAATTGTACACGATGATCTTGGTATACAGCCCCACGCCAAATAAGTTGGTCTTTTTTATCTTTAAATGGGATGTCATTTTTCACAAAATAAAAATGCCTTACCTTATCCATATTGATTAATATAGCATTGCTATTATTATTGGAAACAGGGCGGCTTTTTACCATGCTAGGTATTTTGGGGACTTCTATTATATCACCAAATAAATAGGGTAACTGGTACTCTTGTGGGAAATAACGCGCATATTCTAGTAAATCTAAAAAATAGATACCATCTTCTATTTCACGCATTTTATTGATGGTGCTTGCGGAATCGGGCAGTGTAAAAGAGCCACACAGTTTATTGTAATAATTAACTCTTTTATATAAGGCTTCTTCATCAAAGTATTTAATTGATTTCTCTAGTTTATTTAAATCAAGATGGAGTAATGAGCTAGGGCATAGCCTTCTTGTATGGGCTTTTATAAAATAAAGTAATCGATTGTTACGGCTTTGAAATAAATGCTTCATTAGTGAGCTGTTCCTAATAAGTGCTTAATGACATCTTGTTTGTATAAAGAAGAAATAGAAATAGATAAAAATAACTCATTCTCTCGAACCGCTTTTCTAAAATAGGTTTGATCTCTAAAAAGTAGTCGGTTGACTAGTGTGTTTTTAAATACTTTAAATGCACCAGAGATACTCAGCCAGTCGGTATCTAAACGTAAATCATTCATGCTATCTAAGGCAAATATCTTTTCCCGATAGTCAGGAGGAGAGTAAGAGTAAATACTATCAAAATAAATCGACTGATTAAAATCAGGTGGAATAGGAGCTAATTCGCCTTGTTGCCCATAAGGAAAATAATTATTCAAATGAAAGTGGTTAGTATAAAGTAATAATTGGCCCTGTGTTAAGTGAAGCTCTTGAATCGCTTCAACTAGGGCGATAGTCGATAGTTTATGATCACTATGTGCATCAATAGCAGGGTAGGGGGCGATAATAATATCAGGTTGAATCTGAAGAAGAAGGTGTTTTAAATCCGTTATTAATGCATTCCATGTGGCTATGCCATTAGACTTTGGAGTCAGTGTGGATATATTTTGCTGACGAAAATGGTTAATATTAGTAATTCCAGAATATAACGAGCTGACAGCTTTATTTTTGTGTTGAAACATTTGTTGTAAAGTGCCATCAAAATAGCCTAAATTAATGGCGCTTTCAGGAGGAATTTGTCCAAGCATTGGTGTGGTAATGCTATTCCAGACCCTGAGTTTGCCTTTTGCTTGATAGTGTTTTTTCTTTTTAGGGTAGATTTCATCATAAGTATGAGGCCCTGCCTCTCCTGCAGTTAGCGTCACAATAACGGAGTTATGTTGGCTATAAAGGTTAAAGGCAGCAATTTCTGCATCATCAGGATGAGGGGAGATAACAAGGACTTTTATTTCTTTATGTAAGGTGGGGTGGTTAAATAAAACAATATTGGCTGTTTGGTCTTCAATGTTTAAATGATGTCCAACGAGCGTTATACTGTTTTGTTGTGAGGTATTAGCTGGGAGGTTAATATAGCGATCACCTGATACTCCGCGCTCAAAGGTTAAAATTGAGCTTTTTTGATGGCTAATAATTTCAACAAAGGGTTCTGCAAAATAGCCTGTTAAGGTGCTTTTGACGGTTAATTTAATAAAGGCAGTATCCCACGGCTGATGAGTACTAGAAAATGTAAACTTGCCTTGTTGTATTTGCGTACTTATTTCTATGTGTTCACTCTTATTGATGGCGTATTGGTAGTCCTGTTGAACGTTATATTTGTATTTTGCGGCCAACGAAAAATAAATAAGGACAGGTGCTAGACACAGCAATAAAAGTAAAAATAGAATTTTTTTAGGCATATTAATCAATGGCTAAAACTTTATGGTAGGCAAGTAAAGTTTGTTGTAATGTGTTATCCCATGACAGAGTATTGGCTTTCATTTTTCCATTACGAGCCAATGTTTGACGTAGTTTGGCATCTTTTTGAAGTGCAATAATATGGCGTGCTATTTCCGATGAATCTTTAGGGTTGTCGATTAATAAAGCTTCATTCGAGCTTAAATGCTCAGAAAAACCACAATAGTTTTTGTTGCTGACAATCACAGGAAGATTATGCGCCATAGCTTCTAACACGACCATGGCATATGTATCAGCTAGGGTTGGGTGAACTAATGCATCTGCGGCGGGGTACAGTGTATTCATATCTTCGCAAGCACCTATGAAATGGATTTGCTCAGTAAGGCTTAACTGATTGATCTGTTCGCTAAACTTTTCTAGTTGGTCGTTCCCTGCAACAATTAAATGTACTTTGGTATTGTTGACTTGATGTATTGCACTTAATAATGAAGTAAGTCCTTTATTTTTATAATCATTAGCAACGAAAAGAAGAGTGAATTTATCATCTGATAGATGTAATAAGTCGCGTTGTTTTGCTCGGTTGATTAATTGAGTATTGAGAGATTGTGTTATATGAATACCGGGGTAAGCGATACTGATATTTTCTACAATATTCGGGTAACTTCTAAGAATATTTCGGGCATGAAATTCAGAAACTACAATAATTTGGCGGTTATCTTTTATGCAAAGTTGCTGCTTTTCTAACCATAAATAACTTAACATTCTAGGGCTCAATAGAGTGTTTAAGTAACGTAAAGCTTTCTTTATCCCAGATGTTTCAGTATATCGACTTAATACGCAGGGGACATGTAAGGTTTGTATATTTGCATGAGGTATTCGTGAGTGAGAGTGAATAATATCAAAATTATGCTCTGTTGCTTTTCGTACCCAGTGTGAGAATAATAAGTCGTTAAGGTATCTAGGCTTAGCTATCCATTGTGGAATGATATGGAATTGAATACCTTCCAGCTTTGTTGTACCAATGTGCTGGCAAAAAACATTAACAGTATGTTGCTTGGCTAACAATTCTGTTAATTCAACACAATACCTTTCGGCTCCACCGATACGGGTGTAATTCTGAATAATAACGGCAATTTTTAAGGGGTTTGAGTGATTAGAGTGCATAAAAACTAAAATTTTAGATATTTAGAAGTAGGGAATTCTTGTAAAAAAGGCGCTGTTTTATTCAAGCTATGGTGGTTGAGTACTTGCTCATATTTAATGAGGTAGTTTTTAGCCATGATTTTTGAGTTGAATAAATCACTTGCATATTCGTGGCATAATTGATGGCTAAAATCATTGGATTGCACTGCTTCAATTAAGGATTGTTGGTTTGTAGCTAAAAAACCTACTTTAGGGTTAACTAATTCAGGAAGCGACCCATAAGGGGTTCCAAAAACAGGGGCTCCAAAATACAAGGACTCAATAATAGCTAGGCCAAATGGCTCATGCCAAAGCACGGGAAAGATAAGCCCTTTTGATATATTTAATAAGGAGTCCTTGCGAACTCCGCCAATCATTCCGTAAAACGATGCTTTTTGTGAAAAGGTAAACCGAATACCCATATTAAAATTAAACCTAACACCACCTAATATATTTATATGCTCATTGGCTTTTTTTGCAATATTAATTGCCGCCGTTACATTCTTTACTTTCCAAGAGGCATTGCCTAAAAAATGATAGGCAGATCTATTTTTTTTAATATCAACTTTTGAGTAATCATCCCAGTTTAAGCCATTTAGGACAAAAGCAGACGAGCCATGTCGCTTAGCATGATCACTAGAAACAAAAATAGTGTTCTGATCTAAAATATTCTGGTTATTAGTATTACCATGCATCGTAATAACATAAGGGGTATTTATCTTTTCCTCCTCTAGTAGGGAATGCAGGTGAATAATGTCCGTATTATGGGGTATCTGAGCATTAAAAGGCATGTTCTCATTATAGTGTATAGTCTTTAGAGAAGTCTTTTTAAGAGTCCCTTTAACGAGTAATGTTACGGAGTGTCCAAGTTTTTTAAGTTCTTGTGCTAGGTAAAACACAACTCTTTCGGTGCCACCATATTTAATGGCTGGAACATACCCATTATAAAAAAGAACAATATTCATAAGAATTTACTTATTGCTTAATAATTAAATAAGGGCCTAGTATTAAGGCATCTAGGTTTGCTTGTTGAAATGCAATAATAGCCTCACCTGCTGTTCGAACAATAGGCTCTTCATGCATGTTAAAACTAGTATTGATTGTACTAGGAGTTCCTGTTATTTTTTCAAATTCAAATAAAATATCATAGTAGCCTGGATTGTCTTCACGCCTTAATACTTGAGGCCGTGCAGTATTGTCTACATGAATAGCCGCAGGAATTTTTTCTTTTGCTAATTCCGATGCATTATAAGTTATGGTCATAAATCGAGAGGCGATATGAGATTCATCCCACTCAGGAAAGTAGGCTTTTGCATGAGATTGCATAATAACAGGGGCAAAAGGCATGAACTCAGTACGTGAAAATTTCTTATTAAGCCATTCATTAATTTTAGGGTCATTACAGGAGGCCATAACGCTACGGTTACCCAATGATCGTGGACCATACTCCATTTTTCCATCGGCTCTGGCGACAACTTTACCATTAGCGAGTAGTTTAGCCGCTTCTTTAGCTAAATTATCAGGCTCTGTATAGCTGATCCCAGCTTGCTGTAGTGCGCTTAATGCCTGCTCTTTATTTATTTCAGTACCTAAGTAAACTTGTTGCTTGAATACAGGAGCGAAACCGTTATTTAGTTGGGAGTAAATTTCACAAGCCGCTCCCGTCGCTAGACCGCCATCTCCCATATTAGGGTGGACATAAATGCTTTTTATTTCAGGTAATTCAAGAATACGTTGGTTTAGCTTTACATTGGCAAAAACTCCGCCCGCCAATGCAAGGTAGTCCACATTTAACTCTTTTGCTTGTTGTTGAATCCAATTACAAATCAGCTGTTCTGTGAAGGCTTGAATGCCTGCGGCAGTGTCTTCTTTAGACAGGCCAGAGCATAGTTCTGCTATGGTGGATTGGCCTGATGGACTATTAAACCCCAATGCTACTTTGGCTAACTTAGGAGAGAATAATTCATTCCAGTTATTGGTATCAACATGTTCTAGTAAACGAGTTAATAGGGGCTCAGGGTTTCCATAAGCTGCTAGCCCTAAAATTTTTCCTTCATGTCTTGTTGCTTTAAAACCTAGATAGATAGTAATTGCGGAGTAAATTAAACCGATGCTGTATATATGTGGGAAGTGAGCTATTTTTGTTAATTCCCCATTTTCCCCCACCCATACAGATCCCCAAGAAAAATCGCCTGCGCCATCTAAAGTGATAACGCCTACTTTTTTATCTTCGAATGGAGATAAATAATAGGCAGAGGCAGCATGGGCTAAGTGGTGCTCAACAGTATAGGTTGGCTTTGTTGCAAGAATCTTATTTTGGGCAGTTTTTCTGCCTCGAAACCTACGGGTAAATCGGTCAAACTGATGCTTCCAAAAATAGGAACGAATATCTTTATCTGTTTTTGATAGTCTAAAAACTTGTTTAAAAAAGACATTAGCATAAGGAGTTTGTTCACTTCTAGGTAGGTTGGCTAGAGCAATAACATCCACGTCATCTAAAGAAATATCGGCTAGGTTTAATACCTCATTAATGGCTTGAGTCGGATAGGCATTGTCCATTTTAATACGTGAGAATCTTTCTTCTTCAGCTGAGGCGATTAGCGTGCCATCACGAAACAGTGCGGCGCTAGTATTGTGATGCCTGCCGTCATTAATTCCTAAAATAATCATTGTATAACCTTGTGAAAAGAAAAATTAAGAGAAGTTTTTAGGGGTATTGTCATTTTTATCGCAGATTTAACCTGCTCAACAGATACATCAGTAAACCCCTTCACACCGTCTAGTGACTTTAGTTTAATTTTATCAACCGAACTATTATTAAACTCAGCTTGTAAAATTGTTGCTTTGTCATTGAGAGGCGGTGTAAATTCTGGAGTGGAACTACGGTAAATGGCTATTTGTGGAATATTAACCGCGGCTGCAATATGCATTAAACCTGAATCATTGCTAATGGCTAAATGTGCACATGAAAGTAAATCAATTGCATCGAGTAAGCGGGTTTTACCGCATAAATTAATTAGATTACAGCCGCTTTTGTGTATGATTTCGTTGGCCGTTTCTGTATCTTTAGGCGAGCCAAGCAATATAACGGTGCAATTTTGTTGGACTAATGTTTGTGCAATAGCTGCATAGTTTTCGGTCGGCCAGCGTTTTGCTGGGCCAAATTCTGCCCCAGGCATTAATGCGACTAGCGTTTTTTCTGGTGATATATTTAATTTTTGCAACCACTGCTGGGCATTATCGGTATCGGTGCTTAAGTGTGGACGTGGAATAGTCTCTAAATTTGGGATAGGGGCAGAATCATCAAGGCCTAAAGCCACATAGCGTTGTACCATATAGGGTAGTTTTTCTTTATCCAAGCACCTTACATCATTAAGTAATCCGTAACGAAATTCCCCTATAAATCCTGTGCGTTTAGGGACTTTACTCCAATATCCAAGCAGTGCTGATTTCCAAGTAATGGGTAAAGTAATGGCCCAGTCGTAGTGATTTTCTTGGAGTGCTTCTGCTAATTGACGACGAACTTTCCATCCAAACTTTCCGCGTTGTACATCGATTTTATAAGCGTTGTTGACCTCTGGCATGCGTTGTAATAAATCATAAGCCCAAGGAGGAGAGACAACATCAAGTACTACATCGGCGTACTCTTGGTGTAAGACTTTAAAGAGCGATTGCGCCATGACCATGTCACCTACCCAAGCAGGCGAAAAGAGAAGTATTTTCATACGTTAAGTTCTTTCATTTTATTTAACACATGGTCAACGGTGATTAAGTTCATCGCCGTTAAACTAGATATCTTTTTTTGCCAGCCTAATTGTTTAGCTGATTGGTTCATAACGGTCTGAGATGTTTGGTTAAACACAGAAATACAGTGAGCGAGTTGATGATATGGTCCAACATATTCTAAACGTGTGACAGCATAGAGACCAATAACTTGTGTAGATACTGCATTAGCGAGATGGAGGGGGCCTGTATCAGGTGAAATAAGTAGCTCGACTTGTTTGAGCACTGAGGCTAATTGACTTAGCGTTGTTTGGGCAATTAGGTTAAGACAAGGGTGATTTATATTTGCTTGAATTTCGTTTCCTAGCTTAATTTCATTTTCACTAGGCCCTCCGGTTAATACGATATGCTTCTCAGGATAAGATTTTTGTACCTCATTAATTAAAGCAATATAGTTTTCTGTTGACCAAGTTTTTTCTTGTGTCGATGCCATTGGGTTTATAGCAACCCAATGTTCGTGTGTTGATAACTGTTGTTGTGCCCAGTTTATATCCGTGTCGTTTAGAGGGAGAGATAAATCGTTTTTGGGTATAGTTACAGCGCTATCAAGGCCTATAAATTTTTGTGCTAATGTATAGAAAATCTCTACTTGGTGTTTTTTTTCAGGGAGAGGGTAGGCCGTATTAATAACAAGTTGATGGCCCTCACGAGCATAAGGTTGGCCAAAGCCAGTTTTGTGCTCAGCAGGGAGTAATGCTGTGAGTATATTACTTCTTAAGCTGGTCTGAAAGCTAATGAGCTGCCCAGTATTTTCCCCTTGCCATTGTTTTTTTAAGCGCCAGTAATCTGCGATTGTACGGGGCTTATCAATGGGAATAATAGTGACTTCGGTTAGTTCGGATAACAGTGAGGCAATAGGCCTATCAATAAGCCAATCTATCTGTGTTGTGGGGTAGTACTTTTTAAGCAAGCGCATCGCAGGCAAAAGCATCAATACATCCCCAATAGCTGATAGCCTGAGTAGGGTGATTTTTTGAGGATATGTTGATTGCATGAGGCTTATTTTGTTAGCTGGCTTAAATACAGTGCGACACCTTCTTGTACAGTCTTAAATGGCGCGCTATAGCCAGCAGCGCGTAGCTTACGCATATCCGCTTGTGTATAGCTTTGGTAGCTTCCTTTTAGGTGATCTGGAAAAGGGATGTATTCAATTTCACCTTTTTGATGGAAAGTAATAACAGAGTCAGCTACATCTTTAAAGGATTGCGCTTTACCTGTACCAACATTAAAAATGCCTCGCACTTCAGGGTGCTTAAATAGCCAAAGATTTACAGCAACAATATCATCAATATAAATAAAATCGCGCAATTGACCTCCATCTTCGTAGCCATCACAGCCAGCAAAAAGTTTTGGGTTCTCCCCTTTTAGTAATTGATTATGTAAGTGGAATGCGACACTAGCCATGCTACCTTTATGCTGCTCTCTTGGGCCATAAACATTAAAATAACGTAAACCAATAACTTGGCTACTATCCTCGGCAAGGTTTAAGTTACGTACATATTGGTCAAATTGCCATTTAGAATAGCCGTAAACATTTAAAGGGCCTTCAAATTCACGGCTTTCAGAAAATGTTTTAGTCTCTCCGTAAGTAGCCGCAGATGAGGCATAGATAAAGGCAATCGAATGATCTAAGCAATAATGTAATAGTGTTTTGGAGTATTCATGATTATTTTGCATCATGAATTTTCCATCCCACTCGGTGGTGGCAGAACACGCGCCTTCATGGAAAATAACATCAATATTAAGCGGCAGCTTGGAATTTGATTGAATTCTTTGGATAAAATCATCTTTATCCCAGTAGTCAGCAATATCGCAATCTACTAAATTACGAAATTTGTGTCCATCAGATAGGTCATCAACCACAATAATATTTGTGTGGCCTTGTTGGTTAAGGGTTTTTACGATGTTACTACCGATAAAACCGGCACCGCCCGTTACAATAATCATATTTATTATCTTTTTTGTTAGTGAAATAAGAGTGTTATTGGCTTTTAATACGTTCAATCATGGTGGTGGTGGATCGACCATCAACAAAATCAAGAATAGCCACTTTGCCGCCCGCTTGAATAACGGCTTCACCGCCAACCACGTCATTGGGCAGGTAGTCTCCACCTTTAACTAAAACTTGTGGGAGAAATTTATGGTAAATGCGCGCAGGCGTTTCTTCGGTAAAAGGAATAACCCAATCAACACACCCTAGTGCGGCAATAATCGTCATGCGATCATCAATCTTATTAATTGGGCGTGTAGCTCCTTTTAATTGGCGTACTGACTCATCGGAGTTAATGGCAACAACTAGTCGGTCACCTAAACGCTTTGCTTGCTCAAGGTAAGCAACGTGCCCTGCGTGTAAGATATCAAAGCAGCCATTAGTCATGACAATTTTCTCGCCATTTTTTTTGCTAAAATCTAACGCAGCACTGAGCTCTTCTTCTGTCACAACACCAAATAGGTGCTCGTTATCTCCGTGTAAAGCACGGTTAAGTTCAATGGAAGAAACGGTGGAGGTACCAAATTTTCCAACAACAATTCCCGCAGCCATATTAGCGAGGTGCATAGCGTGCTGTAATTCTAAACCTGAGGCAACTCCTAAAGCCATGCTGGCAATAACGGTATCTCCTGCGCCAGTGACATCAAATACCTCACGAGCATGCGTGGGTAAAAAACTGGTTTTATTGGGTTCAATAAGCGCCATTCCATGTTCACTTAAGGTGACCAAGAGTGCTCCGATATTAAATTGGGCTAGTAAGGCCTGGCCTTTACTGATGATTTCTTCATTGTTATGACAAATGCCTACAACCTCCTGAAATTCAGAGCGGTTGGGTGTGATGAGCGTAGCGCCTTGGTAACGTGAAAAGTCAGCTCCTTTCGGGTCAACAAAACTTTTGATACCTTGCTTATTAGCAAGGGAAAGTAATTGAGGAATATGGCTTAAAACGCCTTTTGCGTAATCAGAAAAGATGACCACATCCATTCCTGCTAAGGCCGTTTTATAGCAGGCTAAAAATTCAGTATAGTCAAAATTAATCAGGGGCTCTTCAAAATCAAGGCGAATTAGTTGTTGGTGTTGAGCGACAATACGTAATTTTCGAGCAGTAGGATTGTTAGGGCTACTGATAAGCTGACATTTTACGGTTTTATCAGTTAATAGTTGCTGTAGTTCTTGCGCTTCTTGATCTTCGCCGACAATACCGAGTAAAGTGACGCTTGCAGCAAGCGAAGCAATATTGAGTGCGACATTACCTGCGCCACCGGCCCGAGCTTCTTTTTGTGCTATTTTTACGACAGGGACAGGTGCTTCAGGCGAGATACGGTTGGTTTGCCCTGACCAGTAGTAGTCAAGCATCACATCACCAACAACTAGAATGTTTAATCCATTAAAATTGGGGATTGTACTAATCATTCAGAGGCCTCATCGAGCATTTCACACCACCAATGGTAAATGAGCATATGCATTTCTTGAACGCGCGCTGTGGTTTCTGATGGCACAATAACAGGCATATCCACTAGTGCTTTTAAAGCACCTCCATCTCCTCCTGTTAACCCAATAACCATCATATTTTTTTGTTTAGCTTCTTTAACTGCTTCAATGATATTTTGGCTATTGCCTGAAGTAGAGATAGCGATAAGGCAATCGCCTGCATTACCTAAAGCCTCAACTTGGCGAGCGAACAAACTATCAAAAGAGAAATCATTAGGGTGAGCTGTGAGTACTGAGCTGTCCGTGGTCAATGCAATTGCTGGGTAGGCGCGGCGGTTTTTATGGTAGCGCACTAGTAATTCCGCTGCAAAATGCTGACAGTCAGCCGCACTGCCTCCATTACCACAAAGTAATATTTTATTGCCAGCAACGAGGGTAGAAATAATTAGTTTAGAGGCATGGCTAATGAGCTGTTTAGATTTGAGTAGTTGTTCACTCACTTGTTGGTGTTCTTTTACAATATCTGAGAAATCATGTTGTGCTGTCAATTTTAATCGCCCGTGTATTTTTGCCTAATCCGTATTAAAAATATGTTGATACAGTGTTTAAGGCCAGTAAAAATTATTTTTATAATTATAACAGTTTTCAGTTAGATACAAACGAACTGAGATTATGAAATATAGCTATTAGCATTTATGTCTTGAGCGAAATTAACGTTCGGTAATAGATTGTAGTGTCTTATCAATCGCCCCACGGTTGCTAGTAATAAAGTGCTGTGCGTTATGTATTATTTGTATTCGTTTATGTTGATCACGCATTAGTTGGGTAAAGTTTTCTAAAACATCGGCTTCTGATTGGCATTGAATGCATGCTTTAGCCGCAAGCATCTGCTTTACTAATTGGCGGCTATTCGCCATATATGGTCCAAAGAGTACTGGGGTATTTAATAAGGCAGGTTCTAAAATATTGTGCCCACCAATAGGAACTAAGCTACCCGCAACAAAACTGCAGTCTGATGCTGCATACATAAGTTTTAGCTCCCCTATACTATCGAGTAAAAAAATATCTGTTTCTGGTGTACAGGGTAAATTTTGAGAGCGGCAAACGAGGTGAAGTTGTGCCTTTTTACATAGTGCCTTAACAGGTATAAATCGTTCAGGGTGTCGAGGAGCTAAAACCAATAAGAGTGCTGGAAATTTTTGTTTTAATTGCTGATATAAGAAAATGAAAATTTCATCTTCCTCTAGATGTGTGCTGCCAATAACCCAAACTAAGCGGTTTTTAAATAAGGATTGCTTAAGATTTATACCATCTGCTTTGAGTTTAGATGGAATAATCATATCTAGTTTAATATTACCGGTAACTTTGATTTTTTCAGGCGCAAGGCCTAATAATTGATAGCGTGATGAATCTTCAGTTGTTTGTGCTAATAATTGGGTTACATGCGACAAGGTATGTTGGATGAAAGGTTTAATTTTCAGGTAATTTCGCACAGATTTATCAGATAAACGTGCATTAATTATGAATAAGGAGGTTTCATTTTTTGTGCAGTTAGAAAATAAAACAGGCCATATTTCTGTTTCCATAATAATAGCCAGTTTAGGCCGAAAGTGTGCAAAAAAACGATTGACGATAATAGGTAAGTCATAAGGCAAAAAAACATGATTAACGCGCTCTTTGAATAAAAAGCGAACTCGTGCTGAACCTGTTTTTGTAGAGGTAGTAATTAATATTGGGATATTTGGGTTTAACTGCAAAAGTTTTTCAACTAAAGGGCTTACTGCTTCTACCTCTCCGACTGAGACAGCATGTATCCAGGTTGTATTTTTTCGTTTGGCTGTTTTATAAAAACCAAAACATTCTTTCCAGCGGCCCTTTAGTTCAGGGGTGCGATTACTTTCAATAAACCGAACAATGAGTAGTATAGGGCTAATTAGGTGGAATAGAACGATATAAAGTATGCGTGATAGCGTTAACATGACGACAATAGGTAAAAGTAAATTAGCTTATATTGAGGGATAAATTATAGCACCTGAAACGGTAAATAAATTACTTGAAAGATTATCCTGCGACTTATTACGTGCTACTCGGTTAAAATAGCTCAAATTAATGCATTACTTATTTTTATACTGTCCTTTTATCTATGCCCCAAGATTACATAAAAAAAATTCTGCGCGCCAAAGTTTACGATGTCGCAGAAGAAACACCGCTAGACTTTGCACCTAGTTTATCTAAACGAGTTGCCAATCAAATTTTTTTAAAAAGAGAGGACTTACAGCCCGTTTTCTCCTTTAAAATTCGAGGTGCGTATAACAAAATTGCTTTTTTGAGTGATAAGGAAAAGCAAAACGGTGTGATTGCGGCTTCTGCGGGGAATCATGCGCAAGGTGTCGCTTTATCAGCTCAGAAGCTGGGTATTAAAGCACTCATTGTTATGCCTAAAACCACGCCGGAAATTAAAGTGAATTCGGTAAGGGCGTTTGGCGCGAAGGTTGTTTTGATTGGCGATGCGTTTGATGATGCTTATCAGCATGCTAAAGCCTTGGCTAAAGAGCAAAAAATGGCCTTTATTCACCCGTATGATGATGCGGAAGTGATCGCAGGGCAAGGCACCATTGCTATGGAAATATTTCGCCAAAAGACTGATCAAATTGATGCTATTTTTGTGCCTGTCGGTGGGGGGGGATTAATTTCGGGAATTGCGGTGTATGCAAAATTTGTACGCCCCGATATAAAAATTATTGGTGTTGAACCTGATGATTCTGATTGTTTGAACCGCGCTTTAAAAGCAAATAAACGCGTGAGCTTAAAGCAAGTAGGTTTGTTTGCCGATGGCGTTGCAGTTAAACAAATAGGTAAAGAGCCTTTTAGACTTGCGCGGTTATTTGTTGATGAAGTCATCACCGTGAATACCGATGAAATTTGTAGTGCTATTAAAGATATTTTTGAAGACACGCGTTCTGTGACTGAACCTGCCGGTGCTTTATCGGTAGCGGGTTTAAAAAAGTATGTAGAGCGCGAGCAATTAAAGGGTAAAACCTTAGTTGCCATAGAAAGTGGCGCGAATATCAATTTTGATCGTTTACGTTACGTAGCTGAGCGCAGCCAAGTGGGAGAGCATAAAGAAATATTATTGGCGGTGACTATTCCAGAAAAAGCAGGGAGCTTTTTAACCTTTTGTAAATTATTAGGTGGGCGGAATATTACTGAATTTAATTATCGTTATTTTAATGACAGCCAAGCACAGATTTTTGCCGGTATTTCTAGTTCAGGAGAAGAGGGGGATAAATTAAATATTATTTCCCAACTAGAAGAAAAGGGCTTTCACGTTACAGATATGACACAAAATGATCTAGCAAAAGAGCATGTACGTTATATGGTAGGCGGACACGCGCCTTGTGAGTTGGATGAGGTGATCTATAGTTTAGAGTTTCCAGAAAGACCGGCGGCGTTGTTAAAGTTTTTAACGTCGCTCGGTAGCCAGTGGAATATTAGTCTATTTCATTATCGTAATCATGGTGCGGCTTTTGGTAAAGTCTTAATTGGCGTGCAAATTAAGGCTTCTGAGAAAAAGGCATTACAGTTGTGTTTTGATGCCTTAGGCTTCCTTTATGCAGAAGAAACAAAAAACCCAGCTTATCGGCTGTTTAGTGGCGGACAAAGCCAAAAGGTGTAGCTATGGATAGTTTAAAAATTGCTCGGCAAGTCATCAAAACGGAAGCGGAGCAGATCTCTAATTTATTAGCTTCATTGGATGATAACTTTGAAAAAGCCGTAGAGGCTGTTTTGCAGTCCCAAGGTAAGCTGATTATTTCAGGTATGGGAAAGTCAGGTATTATTGGTAAGAAAATTTGTGCCACCTTAGCGAGTACCGGAACACCGAGTTTCTACCTTCATCCTGCTGAGGCCTATCATGGCGATTTAGGCATGATAGAAAAGCAGGATATTGTCTTATTGATTTCAAATTCTGGGGAAACGGACGAAGTATTAAAGTTGATTCCCTTTCTTAAAGAGCAGGGAAATATTACGCTTTCAATGAGCGGAAATGCACTCTCTACGCTGGCAAAAAATACGCATTATCATTTGAATGTTGGCGTTAAAGAAGAGGCTTGCCCGTTACAACTAGCACCTACTTGCTCTACAACTGCTACTTTAGTGATGGGCGATGCGCTGGCGGTAGCCTTAATGCAAATTCGGCAATTTAAAGATGAGCACTTTGCTCGGTTTCATCCAGGTGGAAGTTTGGGGCGGCGGTTATTAATGACAGTTAAAGATGTCATGCGCACACATGATTTACCGCTGTGTACTAAAGAAGCCAAAGTACATGACGTAGTGCATGGAATTACGCAAGGCCAGTGTGGTTTGGTGGTTATTTTGCAAGAAAATAACATTCATGGTGTTGTGACTGATGGCGATATTCGTCGTGCGATGGAAACTAAAGAAAGTACGTTTTTTAGTTTAATCGCGACAGATTTAATGTGTACTCACCCTAAAACGATTCATCAAGATGCACGCTTAACGGAAGTGAGTGACATGATGGAGCGCTACAAAATTAATACGCTACTGGTGACTAATGATAAACAAGCCTTAGTGGGTATTGTGCAAATGTATGATCTAGGAATTTAAAAAATGAAAACAATAGTTGTGATTCCAGCAAGATTAAATTCAAGCCGTTTACCGAATAAAGTATTACTCGATTTAAAAGGTAAAACGGTTGTACAGCGTGTCTATGAACAGTCATTAAAAGCGAAAAATATAGATGCCGTTTATATTGCGACAGATAGCCAAGCCGTGCTTGAGTCGTGTCAAAAGTTTACGCAGAATATTATTTTAACGGATAGCAAGCATGAGTCCGGCACGGATAGAATTGCCGAAGCTGCAAAGCAGATTGATTGTGATTTTGTTATTAATGTACAAGGTGACGAGCCCTTTATCGAACCTGACTTGATTGAACAAGTAGCGGCTGCATTAATCAGTGATCACGCGGTGAAAATGAGTAGTGCAATGCACCGGATAGAGCAAGTGAGTGATTTGGTAAATCCCAATGTGGTTAAAGTCACGGTGACAAAAAATAAAACAGCACTGTATTTTTCTCGCTCAATTATTCCGCATCATAGAGATGAATGGGAGTCGCTTTTAAATCATCACACGCAAATTCCAGAGGCACTCAACTTTTATCGTCACCTGGGGATTTATGGTTATAGCAAAGACTTTTTAATTGAATTCTCCACCATGCAACCCACTTATTTAGAACGCTTAGAAAAGTTAGAGCAGTTGCGTGCATTAGAAAGTGGCTTTGCTATTCAGATGATAGAAACAAACTATAACTCGATTGGTATTGATACCCAGGCGGATTATGAGAAAGCACTACAGTTATTAGACGCTTAAGTCTTTTCTATATACTTCAACCATTGTTGGGCTGATTTTTTAGTTTTAGAAAACTTAACCGCGTGCTTAAACGCTTGTTTAGCTAACGCAGTTTTTTCCATTTCATAATGGCTTAAACCCAATAAAATATAAGCCTCGCCTTTGTTTTTTAAGCCGCCTTTATTCAGTGCCTGCTTGATTGATTTAATTGCTTCAACCCAGCGTTCTTGTTCTACATGAATACGTCCCAGCTGTAAGTACAATTCGCCTTTTTCATTCAGTGCTGATGATTTTTCTAAAGCGTGAATTGCTTTTTTATATTCGCGGGCGCTGGTCCAGGCATGGGCTAGCATTTCCCAATGCTTAGAATTAACTTTAACCTTTTTTGTTTTTAAGGCGAGCTGTAAAAGTTCTGCCGCTTGATAAGGTTCTTGTTTAAAAATGTATAGATTAAATAGCTGTAGCAATTCAGACTCAGAAAATTTAAAGCCTTTTTTATAAGCTAAATGCTGAATGTTGAGCGCTTTAGAAAATTGGTTTAACTGCTGGTAAACCGTACTAAGTTGCTGCCAATAGGTTTTTTTGTTGGGATACTTAGCAATAAGCCTGCGTAATAATTTGGCTGCTGAAGTGTATTTATCTAGTTCATAATAAAGAGCCAAATTAAGTTGTAACCAAGATTCTTGTGGCTTTTTACTTTGTTTGATCGCTTGTTCGATATAGGGTAGGGCTTTTTTGTACTGTTTTAGCTGCGCATGTGCATTCGCTAATAGGGCCAAAATTTGCGCATCTTTTTTACCTTGGTATTGAGCCAGCGTATCAATAGTTTTTTGATACAATTCTGTTGCCATGTAAAGCTGTCCTAGATTAAGTAAGACGTTTTGTTGCTGGCTTTCAGGTAATGCGTGAGTAGATAAGCAGTGTAATAAGTGCTGTGTGGCTTCTTTATATTGATTTTCTAACGCGTATACGGAAGCAAGACTGCGTAAAGTTAAGGCTTGAGAATAACTATTTTCTTTTAAATCCGGTAATAAGGCTTTTAATTTTTTTCGTGCTTGCGGGTAAGCTTGGCTCGCAATGAGTTCTTCAGATTTACTTAGTTGCTTATACAGCCACGGAGAAATCGTCGGTGTTTTTTCTTCTGCTGCTGCATAAGCGATATTTATAGATAAATAAAGCAATAGGCTTAAGCAGAATGACAGTATAAGTTTGCTCATAAGAAATAATTTGAAGCGTAGTAACGTGATTAGTGTATGAATTTAAGTTCTGACAAAGTTAAAAATTTGGCTTCATTGTTGTTTATTTTTTCGGTTCTATTACGAAGAATATCATCATGCCACACAGGCGCTTGATGCTCTACTGGGTCGTTACTGAATGAGTCCCATAGTGCTTCCATTGCTTGTAGCCTTTCGGCAATAGTCATTTGTATCTCCCATGCTTTGAACTGGCCATTTTAACAGAAGCAATAAATTAACGATATGAAGCTTAACGCCCCAACTTAAACTCTAATGTTTGTGAAGCTCTTTGTTCATAAGCTTGACCTTCAATAATCTGGGGCTTAAATTTCCAGCGTTTAATAGCGGATAGAGCTGCATTGTTAAAAATACTATTAGGCATAGATTGAATGACCACCGGGTCTTTAACTAAGCCTTCGGTGGTAATGGTGAATTCGACTTTTACCCAGCCTTGAATGCGGCGGTTAGCGGCGCGGCGCGGATAAATAGGCGGTATTCTGACTAAAGGAATCACTGACGTGCTAATTTTTCCCATGCCCATTTTTATACCGCCAAGTGTTGAGCCATTAAAACTACTGGCTTGAAGCGGCATATCTAATCTTGGAATATCCATGCTCGGTGCTGCTTTTTGGCTGACTTGAGCGACGTGTGTTTTTAGTGTCGGTTGCTTGGGGCGTTGTTTGGGTTTAGGTTTTTTGGGAATTGCACGCTCTTTGGTTTGTAATCGTGAATCACGTTTTAAGCGTACAAATTCTGTCATGACTAAATTGTCAGTTTCTTTTATGCCTTGTAAATTATTGCGGATCATCGCTTGCATGCCCCAAAAAAGAGCTAAAGCAATTGATATTCCGGCAACTAAGGAAATCAGCAGTCGAATCATTATTGTGTGTTTGCTTCAGTGGCGATTGCTGCATTGGTAATGCCTGCCAAGCGTACCTGATCCATAACCTGTACAAGCACATGAGTTTTAGTTTCACGATCAGCCGCGATAATAACCGAACCCAGTGGGTTCTCAGCATGCAATCGGGCGACATTAGGACGTACAGCACGAATATCCACCAAGCGTTTATCGATCCAGACATCGCCATTCGCTTTAATGCCAACGATAATATTACCTTTGGCTTTGGTTTCCGATGTTTGGGCATTTGGACGATTTACATCGATGCCTGATTCTTTGACAAAAGAGGTCGTGACGATAAAGAAGATCAGCATAATAAAAACAATATCCAGCATAGGAGTCATGTCGATATCTGCACTTTGGTCGGTAGAGGAACGGTTAGTTCTGCGGCGCATAATAGGTAATTAGTGGTATTTTAATAAATCAGCCAATTGATGCGATTCATCATTGACGCGTTCTTCAATTAATTTGTTGAAATATAAACCGGCAATCGCGATAACCATCCCCGCCATTGTTGGAATAGTTGCTTTAGATACACCCGCTGCCATAGCACGTGCGTTTCCAGTTCCTGTAACAGCCATGACATCAAATACATGGATCATACCGGTTACCGTACCTAATAATCCTAGTAGCGGGCACAGAGCAATCAAAATTTTTATAACGGATACGCCGCGGCTCATTTCAATCAAGGCTTCCGAAATCAACGCTTGGCGAATAAATAAAGCATGTGCTGAATTTTTATCATCACGCTGTTGCCATTGCTGTAGAGTGCTAAGTCGTAATTCGGGGTAGCTAGCCTTAAAAAATAACAGGCGCTCAATAATTAAGCTCCATAGACCGATGGCAACCATTAAAATCACCCAAAGAATATTTCCGCCTAAGTGCAAGAACTGCCCTAGATCATTGAAAAAATTCATTATTTACCTGCGCGACGGCTCATGATGCCTGCACTTTGCTCGTCTAGAATTTGTACAAGCACTTTGCTACGCGAAGCCACAATGTTGTATAAAAACAGTAGTGGAATCGCAACACATAAACCTAGCATTGTTGTAACAAGGGCTTGCGAAATACCATCGGCCATCAGCTTAGGATCGCCGGTACCAAATAGGCTGATGGATTGAAAGGTCGCTATCATCCCGGTGACAGTTCCCAGTAAACCTAATAATGGCGCAACAGCAGCAAATAATTTAATGATAGACAGGCCTTTTTCCAGATCGGGAACTTCTCGCGTAATGGCTTCATCTAAAATAAGCTCTAAAGTATCAGTATCTTGCTGTGATGCTTGCTCAGTCGCTAATAATACGCGGCCTAGCGGGTTATCGTTACTTGCATTAGAGTTCGTGATTTGTTGCTGCATTTTTTGCCCTGTTTGCATTAAAACAAGCAAACGGAATAACGCAAGCACAAGGCCAATCGCACCTAAGCTTAAAATGATATAGCCCACAATACCGCCTTGCTGAATGCGCTCGCTGGTATTAGGTGACTGAATTAACATACTTAACATCACGCCACGCGTCGGATCAACCGCCAGCGCTGCAATGCCTGCTTTAGTTTCGGCGTAATCGGCAATTAAATTAAGGTATTGGCTACTAGGTTGGCGCGCTAAGCTGACTAATGAATTGGTTTCAGGTGAGTAGCGTAAGTAACCGCCATTGGCAATCGCATTAAAGCTACCAATACGAATGATTTCAGCTGGCTCGCGGATGCCATTAGCCGATTCTATTTGGCCGTTGAAACGTACAATTTTGGCAGACTCAGTCATCTCATGTTGTAGCGTAAACCATAAGTTTTCTAACTGTTCTATGCTAGGCAGTGCTTTGCTATCCGCCATTTTAGTGATGTCTTCAGTGCGGTTCGGGTATTGTGCAGAAATAATCGATTGCATTAGTTCGGCACTTAAATCGCCAGAGGTTTGGCGAGCAACACCGAACAATTCACCTAGAACACCGCTACGCTCTTTTAATTTAGTTTCTAAATTACTTAAAATTTCTTCGTTACTTTGTAAGGTGTTCTTTAACTGCTTGCTACGTTTATCTTGTACAGCCAGAGCAGAATTTGCTGCGCTTAGTAAGGACTGTTGATTTTGTTTCTCAGCTAAAAATTCTGCTTCGCGAGAACTATTTAAGGTGCGCTCTAAACGTTGATTTTTTTTGATATCAGTTAATAACTGGCTAAGGCTTTGTTCGCTAGCCCATAGATTGTTAGTTAACAATAAGCTGATGCAGATGAATAATAATTTCATTATTTAGCCTCCGTTGCAGCTCTGAGAGGTAAGGCTAATAAATTTGGTGCGGTTTCTTTGCGTGCGATACGTAAGCCTTGGCGAATTGCATTCGTATGAGATGAGTCTAGCTTTTCCCAGTGTTTTTCATCTTGGTTCCAAAATCCTGTTTCACTCGCATCAAAACGCTGATAATAAAGAGCGATGCGACCTAAACGTAAAAAATCCACTGAGCTTTCTTGCTCGTCTAATTGAATGTTTCCGCGATAAGCCTCAATAGTATTACCGTAGTTATTTTCAATTTGATAGGCTTCAATTAAGCGGCGAAACTTCTCAGCGGTAGTGACATCGGCACGCGACATCATGGCTTTTAGCTTGCTAATACGTTCTTGGCGTTCTTTGGGTAAGAAGGGTAAATCTAATTCAATAAATTGCTCTAAACCTTTTTGCATATTGATAATTAAAGGCACAATCTCGCGTTGAGTGGTTTCAATTTGCTCTAATTGTTGAGTTAGCGACAGTTTCTCTTGTTCCTGAGAAGAGACCAAGGTATCTAAATGCGAATTATAGGTGAGTAATGTTTTTGTTTGGCGCTTAGCAGAGCGGTATTGCTCTAACATCTTGCGTGTATGGTCATCTAATTGATTAATCTTTTTTTGCGATTGAGCTGCCGCTGCATGGGTACTATTTTCTACTTGAATCGATTGAGATAGGGTATCTGCTGAAGCAACGAGTGGGCTTAAGCTGAGAAAAAACGAGGTGAGGACTACAGTATAATGACGGGGCAAAAAAAGCATAGAAAAGACTTGTTTTTATTAGGCTGAGTGATGTGAGACTTTACCACAGCTAGATAAAAAAACAATGCGGGAGATGACTTACTTGTTGGGTGGAATAACGTTAAGGGATGTTTTATGGAATACTTTATCGTAAGTAATAATAGGCATGGATTCGATTTCAGCTTGAGCCATTAACATTCGATCGAAAGGGTCTCTGTGGTCAACTTCTATGCTTCCAGCTTTTAGTGCGTGCTTAGTAGAAACACTTAATTCTGTAAAGCCTATTTCTTTTAAAAGAATCTCATAGTTTTTCTTTTTCAGGTAAAGCATCAAAAAAACTATTGCTGAGAGAGCCCTTTAGTCTGCCTGCCTTTCTTTCTGCTGTTTTCTCTTTATTAACACCTAAGCAAAAATAATGAATAACATCATGAAGTTCTGCCAGTTTATTTTCTGGAATAGAGTTTAATTCCTGCATAATCTGCTGCTGTAACATAAGCGTTAGTCTCTTGAAAGAGTATAAGCATGAGTGCTAATTCATGCTTATACATAGTTTACGTGGCTGATTATAGGGAATCACTCACCACGCGATTATAAAAAGGCCACGTTTTTACGTGTAAGTATTTCCTAATCGGCGACTTAATAATAGAGACACATAAGGCGATAGAAAATAAGCACCACACGGCGGCAAACTCATTAGGATCATCGGTTAAAGCATCTGACAACAAAGGGCCGACCAAGCAATGGAATAACACAAAACGATAGGAGCCATAAAAGAATGGCAAATAAAACGCAATCCATAAATAGACAAAGCCATGCAAGCCGCCTTCAAAACCTGGGAGCCAAGCATTAGGGGGGGACATGATGTCATTTAACGGTAATTGCCAAGCAATATGCCATGCGCCAGAAGTAGAACAGACTTGCTCGCCACAAACCGCTTCCGTACCAATAGTACAAAGCCCAGCCCATGCAAATGGCATCATTTTAACGATCATTGCTAACGCCGCAATCGCACATAAAGTGTAAACCGTTGTTCTGATTTTAACTTTAACACTTTCAGGGATAAAGTACATTGCCACCATGTTGATGAAAAATGGCTGAAAAGCAATGTGCAAATACCCAAACAGGGTGAGCACCTGATTAACGGGGTTACTACATTCATCAATATAAGCATAAGTAAATGCTTGTAATAACTCCATTAATGCAAAAAACGTTAAGGGAATCCAAAGTTCTTTAGATTCATTCTTCATTGCAACATACGCTGCCGTTCCCAGTCCTACGACTGCTAAAACAGCTGATGCTTCACCACTCCAACACATACAAGCCTCTTGGATAAAATTTGGTTAAATTAAACGTGCGGCTAACACATTATTAGCCGCACGTTTAGTTAGTTAAAGAGAGTCCGCGACTGTGTGTTTATAGCCAGGCCAAGTCTTAACATGTAAATATCTTCTAATCGGCGATTTAATAACCGATACGCATAAAGCAATCGAAAATAAACACCAAACTGCTGAAAATTCATTCGGATCATCAGTTGCAATATCAGCAAGCAGTGGGCCAATTAAATAATGAAAGCCAACAAAACGCCATGAGCCATAAAGTAAAGGCAAAATAAACGCGATTGCTATATAAATAAAGCCATGTAAGCCCCACTCAAAACCTGGGAACCAAGACACCGGAGCGGACATAATGCCGTTCAATGGCATTTTCCAAGCAATATGCCATGCGCCAGAAACAGAGCATGTTTGTGTGCCACAGAAACCTTCTTGACCAATGTTACAAAGACCTGCCCATGCGAATGGAAACATTTTAACAATCATTGCTAAAGCCGCGACCGCACATAAAGTGTAAACCGCCGTTCGAATTCTTAATTTAACGCTTTCAGGGATAAAATACATAGCAACCATGTTGACAAAGAACGGTTGGAACGCAATATGCACATAACCAAACAAGGTTAAGATCTGGTTTTGCGGGGAGGCGCAATCATCTATGTAAACATAGGTTGCTGCCTGTAATAATTCCATTAATGCAAAATACGTTAAGGGAATCCATAATTCTTTTGATTCCCCTTTAATTGCTACGTAAGCCGCCGTTGCTAATCCAACAGTTGCTAAAACAGCAGATGCTTCACCACTCCAACACATACAAATTCCTCTAATTAAACTTTATTATTATTTGGTGTAAAACCTTGGAATTATACCTTAGTTGTGTAGGCTAATAATTTTAAAATTTTTTCTTATCTTTAAGTGGATCTAAAAATATGCTTATGATTTGTTTTTATAAACGCTCAGGGATATTTGTGTGACGGATCTTTGTGACCTACTAGATTAATAATTATTAATTTCTCAACTAAATGTATATTAAACTAACGCTAATTTTATTGATGGACCAAAACAAACCATGTCAGAAAACACTCCCAGCGATAGCCTTATCGCAATGCAGCAATTAAAATCCACCATTAGCGAGCAAATTATTGGCCAAGAGACTTTGGTTGAACGTATGCTGATTGCTTTGTTAGCTGATGGTCATATATTAGTTGAAGGCGCGCCGGGCTTGGCTAAAACGCGTGCGATTAATGCCTTAAGCAAAGGGATTCAAGCAGATTTTCATCGCGTACAGTTTACGCCAGATTTATTGCCCGCTGATTTAACTGGGACGGAAATTTATCGTCCTGAAAAAGGCAGTTTTGAATTTCAAAAAGGGCCTTTGTTCCATAATTTGGTGTTAGCGGATGAGATTAACCGGTCCCCCGCTAAAGTTCAGGCGGCTTTGTTAGAAGCGATGGCGGAAAGGCAAATTACCGTGGGGGGCGAGACCTATCCGCTACCTCCTTTGTTTTTGGTTATGGCAACACAAAACCCGATTGAGCAAGAAGGGACTTATCCTTTACCAGAAGCACAATTGGATCGCTTTTTATTGCATGTGAAAATTGATTATCCGAGTGCCGAGGATGAAAAGAAGATTTTGCATTTATCGCGCAATGAAGCGAAGCAGCAAGCAGGAATAGAGAAGCCAGTAAGTATTCAAACCATTACTCAAGAAAGTCTATTTGCTGCACGACAGGAAGTGCTTGATGTTTATATGGCAGATGCACTGGAAGATTATTTATTACAAATCATTTTAGCAACGAGAAACTCTGAAGCTTATGGTGAAGATTTAGCCGGTTGGCTACAGTATGGTGCCAGTCCAAGAGCCAGTATTGGCTTGGATCGTTGTGCGCGTGCAAAAGCATGGCTGAGTGGTAAGGATTTTGTCTCGCCAGAGGATATTCAAGACGTTGCTTTTGATATTTTACGCCACCGAATCATTTTGTCTTACGAAGCTGAGGCAGAAGGGATTACCACGGATTATTTTATTCAGCAGTTGATTGCGCGGATTGCTGTACCGTAATGGAAGCAAATGAGCGTGTCAGTGTTAATTTGAAAATGCTGATTAATCTAGCAAAGTCTGCTGCGATGCTAAAACTATCGCGTTCGGGCATCAAATCGCAGCAAAGTGGTGGCTACCTTTCCAAGATAAAAGGTCGAGGGATGGAGTTTGATGAGGTGCGTCCTTATCAGGCGGGAGATGATATTCGTAGTATTGATTGGCGCGTAACAGCGCGTACCGGTAAAACGCATACTAAATTATTTAGAGAAGAGCGTGAACGGCCTGTTTTTATTTCGGTTGATTACCGTGCTTCCATGAAATTTGCGACGCGAGGTGTATTTAAGTCGGTGCAGGCGGCTAAAATAGCCAGTTTAATTGCGTGGGTAGCGCAAAGACAAGGGGATCGTATTGGTGGACAGATTTTTACTGATACGCATTGTCGTGAACTAAAGCCGAGTAATGGCAAGCAAGCGGTACTGCACTTTTTAAATGCTTTAGTAAAAGCGGATGCTATAACCGGCATCAATGATTTTGAGCAAGTCGTTGGGCGCTTAAGTCAGCATGTAAAGCCGGGTAGCTTAGTTTATATCATCAGTGATTTTAGAGGCTTAAATAAATCGGTAGAGATGCTATTGGCTAAAATGGCGCGTCATTGCGAGGTAGTGATGATTTTAGTATATGACCCCTTAGAAAGTGCCTTACCCGAAAAGGGGCGGTTTCGTTTTACTGATAAACAGGCCGATGTGGTGGTCGATGCTAGTGATAAAAAGCGTGTCTTAGCGTACCAACAAAAATTTCAACAACATAATGCCGCGCTAGAGGCTTTAGCAACGCAGCTAAATATTCGCTTATTGCAATGTGGCACGCAAGAGTCTGCTAGTGCTGTATTTTTGAGGCCTTAACTCACGCTTATGGAGTTATATCCGCTAAATCTATTGTTAATTGGGCTTTTACTGCTGATAGGTTTATTTGCAGGGCAGCTCATAGGTAAGTGGGGTTTACCGCGGGTTGTTGCTTATGTTCTGGTGGGAGTGTTATTTTCTAGTGATTTTTTAGGGCGATTTTTTCCAGGTAATTCGGTAGAGGTAGTGCGTCCGTTGACTGATATTTCATTGAATATCATTGCCTTTATTATTGGTGGATCTGTGACCTTGCCGCAATTGCAGCGCATGGGGAAATCTATGTTGGGCATTGCTTTTTTTGAAGTCGTAGGCGCAATGCTGATGGTGTTTTTAGCTGTTTTATTGTTTATTCCACAAATTTCCGGTGTCTCGGCCATTTCACTTGCTTTAGCTTTTGCGGCTATTTCATCGACAACTGCACCCGCGGGAACGATTGCGGTTTTGCACCAATATCATTGTAAAGGTCCTTTTAGCTCTACTTTATTAGGTGTCGTCGCTTTAGATGATGCCTTTGGGATGATTTTTTTTTCTATTGTGATGGCTTTTTTAGTCGGTGGATCATTAGAGCATACATTAGAAATGGCATTGCTACATATTGCAGGTGCTATGGTCTTAGGTTGTGTGGGCGGTTATTGTTTAGCTAAGTTAACCGTACGTGTTGAGAAAAAAGATATGTTGTTGACACTGGCAGTCAGCTGTATTTTTGTGATTTCTAGTGTGGCTGAATTGACTCAGCTATCTGCCCTATTAGCTATAATGAGCTTAGGTTTTTTTGCGCGATTATTTTTATATTCCGCAGGGAATAAATTATTTGGCTCGATTGATTTCTTAGAGGAATCTGTTTTTCTTGCCTTTTTTACATTAGCCGGTACGCATTTTCATATTGCTGTTTTTACCGAGCATTTAGATTTAATTTTAGTGTATTTCTTCGCTAGAATCGTCGGTAAAGTATTGGGCGCGGCATTTGGTAGCAAGATAACAAAATCTCCACTACTGGTAACACGTTGGTTAGGGTTCGCGTTGGTGCCACAAGCAGGGGTGGCTGTAGGTCTTGCGCTTACATTAAGTTATCAAGAGGCCTTTGCGGAGATTGGATTGCTGGTAGTGAACGTGGTATTGGCGACAACACTTATCTATGAGTTGGTTGGGCCATTGAGTGCACGTTTTGCTTTGAAAAAAGCGGGTGAAATTGAGGCAAGAAAAATTTCTAAGTAATGCTTTTTCTTGTGGTCGTTTAAAGCGCTAAGAATGCTGAAATAATCAGCTGGCTTTAAACGACAGATAGTTTATAACTGTTTTACGATTTTTTCTTTAGACTAAAAAGACCGATTATTGCAGGTGCAAATAGCCAGATTGCTGCAGGTAGTGGAACATCTGTAATGCTTGATAAAACTTCCTGTTTAGTCGGGGTATTAAGGTTTTGTAGGGTGGTTGCTGCATTTTTCCAAACAGAACCTTCGGTTGTTATTGCTGGGTTAGTAATGATTAGTCTAGACTTATTATAAGCTTCGGTATCGGAGCTTGCTGCGTTGCTTAGCTGCGGGAAAACTAAGAGTAGTAATAAAAATATTTGGAAATGGGTTTTCATACTCTTCTCCTTGTGATGTGTGTTTTTTAACTTGGGTTCAGTGTATAAAAATTATTGGGTTTTTACCATTGTACCTAGGGGCATAAGGTTATTAGATGGTGTGACTGAGTGCGGTGTGCTGCTGTACTTTGTAACTTTAAATTAAGGAAATGCTTATGTTGGTTTCAGAGTGGTTAAAACTACACCCTATTCATGCGGGAATAGTGCGTAAAGATTGGGGTTTAGACTTAATAATGCAGGCATTATTAAGTAACTCTCGCTTACATGATTTATACGTTTTAGATGCAGAAGATAAAGTGATTGGGCATTTAAGTTATAAGAAGTTAGCAAAATTAACCTTAGCTGATCATTGCGGCTCGCATACGCGTAGTGAGCTTCTGGAGCGCATTACACCGGGTTCAGCTAGCGAGTTAATGGATGTGCATTTTGCCAGTACGAAAGCTGATGAGGAGTTAAGTCAGATTCTGTATCGTCAATTAGATCATTGGGTGGAGGATTTGCCCGTGCTAGATGATCAAGGGAAATTGCAGGGAGTGATTAACTTGTCGGATATATTATTTGCAGTAATGAAGGCGGGTTAATTATGTGGGGTGAAATCACTGGACTTATGTTATTTACGCTGGGTTTTTTGTATTGGCAAAGCTCACAAAAAATTAAAGAAATTGCTTGGGTGGCAACAAAACGACATTGTGATGAGTTAGATTTACAGATGTTGGATGGATATATTGCTTTAACTCGAATAAGATTACAAAAAGTAGAAAATAGGTGGCAGGTAGTCAGGCGCTATCAGTTTGAGTTTTCTGCGACGGGTGGTGATCGTTGCCACGGTGTGATTACGATGGTGGCAAGACGCATTGCTTCAATACAATTAGATCCGTATCGGATACAATAATCCTACTTTATCTAGCTTTACCCTATAAGAAACTATGTTACGTTTAAATAATCTCAAACTTCCGCTAGAACATTCTGAGCAAGCGTTGCGCGCTGAAATTCTAAAACGATTATCAATAAAAGAGACTGAACTACTGAGTTATCATATTTATAAGCGTAGTTATGATGCACGGCAGAAAAGTAAGATTGATTTTATTTATAGTTTAGATGTTGATACCACTGAAAATACGGCGCTTTTAGTGAAATTTGCGGATGATGCGCAAATTAAACAGCGGCCTGATGATACCTATCAATTTGTTGCTGAAGCACCCAAAGACTTGGTTGAGCGGCCTATTATTGTGGGTATGGGGCCGTGTGGTTTATTTGCCGGGCTGATTTTAGCGCAAATGGGTTTTAAGCCGATTATATTAGAGCGCGGTAAAGAGGTGAAAAAACGTACGGTCGATACCTTTGCTTTATGGCGCAAGCGTGAATTAAATGAAGAATCGAATGTGCAGTATGGGGAAGGGGGGGCAGGTACCTTTTCAGACGGCAAGCTCTATACGCAAATAAAAGACCCGCAACATCATGGGCGAAAAGTATTAAATGAATTTGTGGCTGCTGGTGCACCAGATGAGATTTTATATTTAAGTAAGCCGCATATAGGAACCTTTAAGCTGGTTTCTATGGTAGAAAAAATGCGTGAAACGATTGAGTCCTTAGGGGGCGAGATTCGTTTTGAACAGCGCGTAGATGACTTGTTGTTGGAAAATAAGCAAGTACAAGGCGTCGTGCTGAGGAATGGTGAGGTGCTGAAAAGCCAGCATATTGTATTTGCGATTGGCCATAGTGCCCGAGATACATTTAAAATCCTGTTTGATAGAGGTGTGTACATGGAAGCAAAGCCTTTTTCTATCGGATTTAGAATAGAGCATCCTCAGTCAATGATTGATGAGTGCCGTTTTGGTGATTTTGCCGGTAACGAATTATTAGGCGCGGCGGATTATAAGTTGGTACACCATTGTAAGGATGGACGGTCTGTTTATAGTTTTTGTATGTGTCCAGGTGGAACTGTGGTGGCAGCAACCTCGGAAAAGGGGAAGGTGGTTACTAACGGAATGAGCCAATACTCACGTAATGAGCGTAATGCAAATAGTGCGGTTGTCGTGGGTATTGACCCTGAAAAAGATTATCCGGGCAACCCTTTAGCTGGGTTAGAATTGCAAAATGAGCTTGAAGAGCGTGCTTTTGTATTGGGTGGTGAAGATTACAATGCGCCTGCGCAGTTGGTAGGTGATTTTTTAAAGGGTCAGCCGAGTACAGAGTTGGGTGATGTTGAACCCTCTTATAAGCCAGGCGTTAAATTGGTTGATTTGAGTGAGTGTCTACCGGACTATGCTATTCTAGCAATCAAGGAAGCGTTGCCTGCGTTTGATAAAAAGATACGCGGCTTTGCGCGACACGATGCAATTTTAACGGGTGTGGAAACGCGAACTTCTTCACCTGTGCGCATCAAGCGTGATTACCCTTCATTGCAAAGTATTAATACACAAGGATTTTATCCTGCTGGTGAAGGGGCGGGCTATGCGGGAGGAATTTTGTCGGCAGCCGTTGATGGCATCAAAATAGCGGAGGCAGTCGCGCTAGATATGCTGCTTAGTAATCAGCAGTCATAATGATGTGTTTTTATGGCTGTGACTTGAAAGAGAAATTAAAATTTAGTATGATATGCGGCTAACTTGAAATCTTAATAAAAGATATAATTATGAAAACATTTAGCGCAAAACCCGCTGAAGTAAAGCGCGATTGGTACGTAATCGACGCTGAAGGCAAGACTTTAGGTCGCCTAGCTACAGAAGTAGCACGCCGCCTTCGTGGCAAACATAAGCCAGAATATACGCCGCATGTTGATACAGGTGATTATATTATCGTTATTAACGCTGAAAAAATCGGTGTTACAGGTAATAAAGAAAAAGATAAAATGTATTACCATCACACAGGCTATGTTGGTAACTTAAAATCAGTTAGCTTAGGAAAATTAAGACAAACGTTTCCTGATCGTATTATTAGTAATGCGGTTAAAGGAATGTTGCCACGTAACCCTCTAGGTCGTGCAATGTTTACTAAGTTAAAAATTTATGCCGGCCCTGAACATGGTCATCAAGCTCAACAACCTAAAGTTTTAGAACTTTAGGCAACTAACAGGTTAATATCATGGCAGAAGCTCAATATTACGGAACTGGACGACGCAAAAGTGCAACAGCACGAGTTTACGCAACGTCAGGTACTGGTCAATTCACAGTAAATGGTAAAACATTGACTGAATATTTCGGTCGTAAGACTGATGAAATGATTTCATTACAACCATTAGAATTACTGGAATTAACAGCTAAATTCGATGTCAACGTAACAGTTAAAGGTAGCGGTCCTTCAGGACAAGCTGGCGCGATTCGTCATGGTTTGACGCGTGCATTAATGGTTTACGATGAAACTTTACGTCCTCAACTAAGAAAAGCGGGTTTTGTTACTCGTGATTCACGTGAAGTTGAACGTAAAAAAGTTGGTTTACACAAAGCGAGAAAACGTCCTCAGTACTCAAAACGTTAATCGCTTATCGATATGCTGTATTTATTATGAGTTTTCTCATTTTAAATACAGGCATTGTCGATCGCAAAAAAGGGTTGTAATTGTAAAATTGCAGCCCTTTTTTTATGCAAAAAATTTAGTTTTCATTTGAGAGTAAGTAATGGCGAGTAATGATTATCAAGTCCGTGATCGAGCAGTAGATTCATTAAAAGTTCCTCCACATTCAATCCAAGCAGAGCAATCAGTTTTGGGTGGTTTAATGTTAGATAATGAGCGCTGGGATACGGTTGCGGATAAAGTGGTTGATATTGATTTTTACCGCAAAGATCATCGGGTTATCTTTCAAGCGATTTCTGATTTGGCTGAAAAACAAGAACCTTTTGATGTGGTAACTATTTCGGAAGCCTTACGCAAAGTAGGTGAGTTGGAAGAAGCGGGCGGATTGGCCTATTTAAGTGTATTAGCTAAAGAAACGCCGAGTGCCGCTAATATTGTTGCGTATGCCAATATCGTTCGTGATCGATCGGTGCTTAGGCAGCTTATTCATATTGGGACTGATATTTCTGAATCGGTATTTTTACCCGAAGGTCGCACAACCAGTGATCTACTGGAGTCGGCCGAAAAGAATGTTTTTGAGATTGCAGAGCAACGTCAAAAAGGTCAGGCAGGGTTTATTTCAATTAAAGATCTGTTAGGTACGGCAGTAGAAAAAATTGAAACGCTGTTTGAACAAGAAGGCAATATCACCGGTATCAGTACTGGGTTTACCGATTTAGATGAAATGACCTCTGGCTTGCAGCGCGGTGATTTGGTGATTGTTGCGGGGCGTCCATCGATGGGAAAAACCACGATCGCTATGAATATGGCAGAAAATGCAGCGGTCGGGAGTGGTTTGCCGGTTGCTGTGTTTAGTATGGAGATGCCGGGTGATTCATTAGCCATGCGGATGATGTCTTCACTGGGGCGAATCGATCAAAATAAGGTGCGTACCGGAAAACTGGATGATGATGAGTGGCCACGTCTCACATCGGCCATTAATTTACTCGCTGAAACCAAATTATTTATTGATGATACCGCAGCATTAACACCGGGCGAAGTGCGCTCAAGAGCTAGGCGATTAACTAGGGATCATGGGCAACTAGGACTTATTGTTCTGGATTATTTACAGTTGATGCAATCACCTTCTAGTGGTGAAAGCCGAGTTGCGCAAATTTCTGATATTTCCCGTGGTTTAAAGACCTTAGCAAAAGAGCTGAATGTACCGGTTGTCGCCTTATCACAGCTTAACCGTAATTTAGAGCAGCGTCCTAATAAACGTCCTGTTATGTCTGACTTAAGAGAATCAGGAAGTATTGAGCAGGATGCCGATGTCATTATGTTTGTATACCGAGATGAGGTCTATAACGAAGATAGCCCTGATAAAGGAACCGCAGAAATTATTATTGGTAAGCAACGGAATGGGCCGATTGGGACAGCACGCTTAACCTTTTTGGGTAAATACACACGCTTTGAAAACTGTGCACACAATCCTTACTCAGAAGGAGATTATGAGTAATGCTTGCTGCCGCTTCAGTTGAGTTAAATGCTGCGGCATTACTGCATAATGCAAAAAAGGCGCGTGAATATGCACCGAACTCTAAACTCATCGCAGTTATTAAGGCTAATGCTTATGGGCATGGTGCATTAAAAGTAGCGCAAATTTTAGAGCCTGAAGTTGATGGCTTCGCTGTTGCTCGGTTAACTGAGGGATTGGCGCTGAGAGAGGCTGGAAGTAAGGCAAGGATTGTCGTCTTGCAAGGCTTTACTCAGGCGGATGAATTAGTGTTATTTCAACAGCATTGTTTAGATGCCGTTGTGCATGCCGCGCATCAAGTCGAGTTATTAGAAAATACTGATTTAACAGGCGCAATAACGGTGTGGTTAAAAATAGATTCTGGCATGAATCGCTTAGGTATTCATCCTGTAGAATTTAAAACCTTATTAGCTCGCTTGAATGAATGCAAATTTGTTGCTAATGATATTAAATTTATGACGCATTTTGCGAATGCGGATGATCGGTCAGATAATAAAACACAGCAACAAGAGACCTGTTTTTTAGCAACGATTAAGACGGAAATCGGTGAAAAAAGCGCCGCAAATTCCGCTGCTATCATTGCTTTTCCTGCAACGCATTATGATTGGAATCGAGCGGGATTGATGCTTTATGGCGCGTCACCTATAGTCAATGAAACTGCATGCTCGCTAGGACTTATTCCGGTTATGAGTTTTTATGCTCACGTCCTTGCCATCAAGCAGGTCAAAAAAGGTGAAAGCGTCGGTTATGGTGGTAGTTGGCTAGCAGCAAGAGATAGCTTGATAGCTGTTGTGTCTGCTGGTTATGGTGATGGCTACCCACGCAATGTTGAAATGAATACGCCCGTATTAATCAATAAGCAGCGATTCCCTTTGGTGGGGCGAGTCTCGATGGATGCATTAACCGTTGATTTGACTGACTGCCAAACGGTTAATATTGGCGATAAAGTCACGCTATGGGGAGAAGGCTTAGCGATAGAAGAGGTTGCAGAAAAAGCCAATACCATCTCTTATACTTTATTATGCGGTATTACATCAAGAGTCCAAGTGAGTTGGTGTTATTAGTTAGCTAGAATAGTTGAGCTTGCTGAAATTCTTTAGCAGTCTCGTAGATTGATGAAATAAACAGTTATTGAGTGTTTACTCTGTAGAGATAAACTTAACAGTTACTCAAGGAGATTCCTTGTACTAAACCTTAGCTTAAGTTAATAGGTTCTATTCGCATATTTTATGATGGTTTTTATGGGTTTTTGGTTGTTCTCTTGATAATACAGATATAGTTGTTTCAGTATATACTGAAAAGTTGATTGAGGTCGTTAGCATGGGTTTAGGTTATGGGGATGAACAAAAAGAGAAATAAATGGCAGCGTATATTGTTGGTACTAGCTGTTAGTTGTGTGTTCATTATTTCAGATGCGGTACTGATTGGCGTGAATTACATAGGAGCTAAGCAAACCTTAGAGACTTCACTCATGAAGCGTGCAAAGGACCATATGCAAGGGATTGATATTGCTTTAGCAATGACTAAGCGAAATATGTTGCAGCTGGCGACGCATTTTTCAGGAAATGAGGCTTTAAATGCTCTTTTTTTAGAGGGCAAGAAAGCGGTAGAGAAGGAAGGATCAGAAAGTTTGGCGGCGGCTAAAATACGCCAAAAGATGCTAAACAGCGTTAAGCCTGGCTGGGATGAGATGACGTCGGATTTTGATGTTAGGCAGTTACATTATCATTTAGGCCCTGGCAGTTTAAGTTTTTTGCGCGTGCATAAGCCGAGTAAGTTTGGTGACCGGATGGGTGAAATTCGTTATACAGTTGTTGATACCAATGCAGAAAAAATAGCACGCACCGGATTTGAAACAGGGCGAGTTTATAGTGGTATAAGAGGGGTAGTTCCTATTTTTTCTGTTGATCCTGAGACCAATCAAAAGGTTTATGTTGGGGCACTGGAAGTGGGTACGTCTTATTCCGCAATCCTAGCTAATATAGATGAAATTCAAGGAATTGGTAGTGCTGTTTTATTAACTAAGGCGCACACAGAGAGAAATATGTGGCCAGACGCAATACAAAAAAAGATGGGCCATATTATTCAAGGCTGTGAGTGTTTTATTGAAGCAAGCTCTAGAAGTGTAACGGAAACTAAAAATATGCTATCGGCTACCGTTTCACAAGAATTGGTGGTGGGTAGTAATAAACTGAAAATCATTGAGCAGGCAGAGAAGTATTATATTTTGTACAGTGAGCCGCTGAGGGATTATCGAGGCGATTTAAATTCATCCTTACCCGATGCGGGTGTGACTCTTATCTGGGATGACATCACAGAAGAAATTAATAAATTTAACTATGATGTTAAATTAAATATTCTGTATGGTGTGTTGGGTTTTTTAATGATTGAAATTGTCTTATTTTTTGCGTTAAGAGTTGAGCGTAAATTTCATGAAATTGGCGATTTGGTCGGTTTGGATGGCTTGACCAATATTCCTAATCGGCGTGATTTTGAGCTGACTTTAGCGAATGAAATTAACCGAGCAAAACGCTATAAGCAGCCGTTATCAATTGTTATGTGTGATGTTGATTATTTTAAATTATTTAATGATTGTTATGGGCATGTTGAGGGGGATGACTGCTTAAGAAAAGTAGCAACAGCATTAGCAAATTCATTAAAGAGAGGCGGAGATTATGTGGCTCGTTATGGTGGTGAAGAATTTATTATTATTTTACCGAGTACTAGCGTAGAGCAAGCTGAAAAAATAACTGAAAAAGCACGTTTAGCCGTCATGAATTTAGCGATAGAACATCAGGATTCAAAAGTAAATTCAGTTGTTACGATGAGCTTTGGTATTGCAAGTGTGACCTTAACTGAGAAAGATAGCGTGGATATTGTAAGTATTGCCGATGAATGTTTATATCAAGCGAAAGAGCAAGGGCGAAATCGCGTTGTAGCGAGCAAATAAAGGTTAGCTAAATTCAGAAAAATAATAGCAGAAAGGTCAGCTTACTTAGCGGGAAATACTAGTTACACTAAGTAAGCTGATTAACATAACTAGCTGGTTGGGCCGTTAATATCCTCAGGATCACCTTCATACGGCGTTGCGTATTTACACTCTTTTTGTGGACAGACTTTTTCTGGGCCACGACGTTTAGTAGTTTTTAAGGTCAAAATGGGCCAATCACAGGCTGGGCAAGGATCATTAACAGGCACATTCCATAAAGCATAGTCGCATTTTGGGTAGTCTGAACACGAATAAAAAATCTTACCGTAACGTGACTTACGTTTTAAGATGCTACCTTTTTTACATTGTGGGCATTCGACTCCAGTATCCAATGGTTTCTCTAAAGGCTCGATATGTTTACATTTAGGGTAACTACTACAACCGATAAATTTACCGTAACGGCCAGTTTTGATAACTAAATCAGACTCGCAGCTAGGGCATTTTCTATCAGCGACGATTTCTGGTTCATTTGACTCGGTACCATCATCATTTAGATTGCGGGTATAAGAGCAAGTAGGGTAATCAGTGCAACCGATAAAGCGACCATTACGGCCTAAGCGGATAGATAACTGCTTATCACATTCAGGGCACTTTTCATCCAGCGCTTCTTGGGTAACATCTTTACGCTGTACTGATTCCTCTTTTTCATGAATCAGCTTAGTAAACGGTTTCCAGAATGCACTCATGAGTGGAATCCAGTCTTTTTCACCACGCGAGACAGCATCTAAGTTATCTTCAAGTTTAGCGGTAAAGCTGTAGTCGACATATTGCGTAAAATGATCGGTTAAAAATTTTGCGACGATACGCCCTACGTCCGTCGGATAAAAGCGTTTTTTATCTAAAGTAACGTATTCACGGTTTTGTAAGGTAGAAATAATTGAAGCATAAGTAGAAGGGCGGCCAATGCCGTGTTCTTCTAATGATTTAACTAAGCTCGCCTCACTATAGCGGGGTGGTGGCTCGGTGAAATGCTGGTTGGTGACAATGGCATCCAAAGGAATGCTGTCACCTTTTTTCATTGGCGGTAAAAAGGTTTCTTTATCATCCCCTTCTTTATTGTCATCTTTGCCTTCTAGATAAACCGCCATAAACCCTGGTTTTGCGATAACAGAACCTGTGGCACGAAAAACATCTTGCTCACTACCGCAGTTTAAATCAACAGAAACGGTATTAATTGTCGCGTGGATCATTTGACACGCGATAGTACGCTTCCAGATTAGATCATAGAGCTTAAATTGATCGCTGGTTAGGTGTGTTTTTAATTCGGCAGGCGTTTGGTGCGCCAACGTAGGTCGGACGGCCTCATGCGCTTCCTGTGCGTTTTTAGATTTCGTTTTAAAAGAGCGTGGCTCTTTTGGAACTTGGTCTGCTCCATACTTTTCACTAATTAGCGCACGAATATTTTCAAGTGCTTCCCCAGCTAAATTAACCGAGTCGGTACGCATATAGGTAATTAAACCACTGGTTTCACCGCCACCAATGTCAATTCCTTCATAAAGTTGCTGTGCAACCATCATGGTGCGTTTGGTGGTGAAACCTAATTTACGTGCCGCTTCTTGTTGTAGGGTTGATGTAATGAAAGGCGGGGAAGGGTTACGTTTGCGTTGTTTTTTCTCTAAATTAGCAACCTGTAACTCACCGTTAGCAGCCGCTTCTAGTGCTTGTTGTGCGGCGACGGCTTGTGCGTCTTCAGTGATGCTGAATTGACTGAGTTTTTCGCCTTTAAAGTGGGTTAGTTTCGCTTTAAATTCTTGTTTTTCTTGGGTGAGTTTGGCAGTTATCGACCAATATTCTCTGGTTTTGAAGGCTTCAATTTCAAGTTCGCGCTCTACAATCATGCGTAGCGCAGGGCTTTGTACGCGCCCTGCAGATAAGCCACGACGAATTTTTTTCCATAAAAGCGGCGATAAGTTAAACCCCACTAAATAGTCTAAAGCACGGCGTGCTTGTTGCGCATCAACCAAATGAATATCAATTTCACCCGGATTGGCAATCGCATGCGTTACCGCTTTTTTAGTGATTTCATGAAAAACTACGCGGTGAACTTCTTTGTTTTTAAGCAGCTTTTTAGCTTTCAGCATTTCTAATAAATGCCAAGAAATTGCCTCTCCTTCTCTATCAGGATCGGTCGCGAGATATAAGGTGTCGGCACCTTTAAGTGCTTTAGTAATCGCTTGTACATGGCGTTGGTTACGCTCTTGTACTTGGTATTTCATTGCAAAGTCATTTTCAGGGTCGACGGCGCCTTCTTTAGGAATGAGGTCGCGCAAGTGACCGAAAGAGGCAAGCACTTGGAAGTCCTTGCCTAAGTATTTTTCTATGGTTTTTGATTTTGCAGGTGATTCTACAATAATTAAATTTTTGCTCATACGGCGGCTATCTATAATTTAGTTTAAAAGCGCGGAAGCTTCTTGGTAGATGATATTTTCCATGTGCGCAACCGCTATTTCGTCGTCGGGTTGGCTTAAAAGCACAATTAAGGAAATCCATTTTAATTCTTCAATTGATATGGAAGACTCGTCAATAGCCATCGCTCTATCAATAATCAGTTCACGTGTGTTCGGGGTCAGGATGTCTAGGCGCTCTAAAAATAAAATGAAATCACGACACTCTAAATTAAGTTTTTCAATTTCTTGGTCGCAAAAAATACGGAAATTTAGCGGTGATTTGAACTGAGCATCTTCTTGTAAAGCAAGTGAGTCCAGCCAATCAAATGCTTTATTAATACCGCTATTAGTAAAGCCGACCTCTTTGAGTTCGGTTTTTAATTCATCGGAATTAGGGGCGCTTTCAATTTCACTATTCATATAATTTTCAAATAGATAAATTAAAATATCAAAAATATCTTCATTCATTCGGTTACGATCTTTTGCGGCTGTTTAAATAAGAGATGGCTATTTATTTCGTTGATAGCCACCGCCGTGAGTGGGACTAATATACCCTTGTAATTCTAATATGAGCAAGTGTGGGGTGATATTATCTACACTGAGTTGTGTTGATAATACCAGCTGATCAACCAAAGTGGGTGCAAATTGGATATGCTTTAAGATGTTTTTCTGTGCGACAGAAAGGTCACTTGTTTCTGCGGTGCTAGTGTTGTTTGGGTTTGTCGGTTGTTGCTTAAGATACGGTGCTAATTCTTCTAAAATATCTTGGGTTGTTTCCACGAGTTTTGCACCGTTACGAATCAGTGCGTTACAGCCACGGGCGAGTGGGTTATAAATAGAACCGGGAATAGCAAACACTTCTCTGTTTTGTTCTAAAGCCATGCGTGCGGTAATGAGTGAGCCGCTTTTCTGTGCAGCTTCCACGACTAATAAACCCATGCATAAACCACTAATAATGCGATTGCGGCGTGGAAAGTGGTTGGCTTTTGCTAAAGTGCCAGGTGGAAATTCTGAGAGCAATACACCGCTAGCCGCAATTTCAGTGGCTAATTGTTTATGTGCGGCCGGGTAAACTCGATCCAAGCCCGTGCCGGTGACAGCAATAGTCGCACCTTGGGCATGTAATGCGCCTTGATGGCTTGCTGCATCAATTCCTAAAGCGAGGCCGCTGGTGATAGTAAAACCAGATCGGGCAAGGCTTTCGGAAAAGTCATAGGCTATTTGCAAGCCGGTAGACGAAGGGTTGCGACTGCCGACGATAGCGATTTGTGGAAAATGAATTAAATCAATATCACCCCGTGCAAATAAAATCGGCGGTGGATCTGCGATTTCTTTAAGTTGCGACGGATAGTTGTCGTCACACCATAGGATTGCGTGATTATTAGTCTGTTGCAACCAAAGTAGATCGGCTTCGATTAACTCCCATTGAGGATTTTTAAGTGCGTCAATGCTTTTGTTATTCAGCCCCAGTTGAATCAATGATTCGCGCGGTGTTGAAAACAGCGTTTCGGGTGAATAATGCTGTAAGCATTTTAAAAAGGTCTTATTGCCTATGCCGGGTGTGCGCAAAAGCATTAACCAATGCTTTTGCGTGATGAGGCGAGTGGCGTTATTCAGGTGTCTGTGCCTTATCTAAAAGGCGAATATTACGTGTTGAATGCAAAATCAATGCATAGCTGACACGATCAAAAGTACGGAAAATTAATAAAGTACCTGATTTCCGATTAGGCAACTTAACTAACTCATGGCCATTTTTATGGTAAGGGTCCTTAATGAGTTCGCCTTCTTGAAAAATGCTAAGTAAATGACCTAATTTAAGTCCATCCTGTGCACCTTTATTTAAAACCACGATGTCGTATTGACCAATTTCTTGCGAGTCAGTCATGCTTGCAATAATAGTGGCATCTATTTTTGTACTCGGGGCGATAGGGTAGAAATTAAAATTAATTTCATTATCGACGGCAGGCATTACGTGATCGCCTAGACGAACTTCTTGTAATGCTTTGTTAATGCTTAATGTGGCTGGATCACCTAAAGAAATAATAGAGTTGTCAGCAATATGTATCGCTTCATAGCCTAAAATATCATCTGTTTCAGGGTCTTTATAAGTTTCACCTATGCGGTAGGTAGTGTAGTGCATGTAATCTCTGTTTAAAATTGAGCGTACATAAATATTTGAGTCTGTTCCTGCAATTAAATGTTCATCGGCAAAAGCGACAATGTAGGGGGCGTTTTCTAATTCATCTTTATTTAAGACTTTAGGTGAATTTAAGAAGGCGCGAATCGCACCCAGAGGAATCATAGCGATTGCTTCTGGTTTATGATCTTGGTAGCGAATGCGCGGCTGTAAACGGCCTTCTGAGCGTTGACCACTATCAACACAGAGCATGGGTTGATTGTTAATAAAGCAAAGCGTGATGATGTCGCCAGGGTAAATCAAGTGGGGGTTCTTAATTTGCGTGTTATGTCGCCAAATCTTTGGCCACTCCCAAGGGTTCGTTAAGAATTTAGCGGAAATGTCCCAAAGGGTGTCACCTTTAACAACGACGTGCTTTGTTGGGTGATCAGGATTGATCTTTACAACATCGGCCCAGTTAGGCGCGCTGAACGATAAGAAAAAAATTAATCCAATTACGGTACGCATTGTCATATTTCCACCTGAATATATAGACGAGATTTTAGTTAATTATCATGAATGAATATAATTGATATTGCAAAGAAATAAAATATATCAGGGCGAATAAAAGCATAAAAGCATTAAATGGCGTGTTTCATGATAGCTAGATATAAAGGTACAATAAGGAAATAAGCAATGTTATTCATAGGAAGGGATTAATGATAGAAAGAACAGTTAAGATAGCGACGAGACAAAGCCCTTTGGCTTTATGGCAAGCGGAATATGTTGCGGCACGGTTAGAGGAAGCTTATCCTGGAATTAAAACAGAATTAGTGAAAATGGTCACCAAAGGTGACAAAATTCTCGATGCGCCGTTAGCTAAAATTGGCGGAAAAGGCTTGTTTGTAAAAGAGTTAGAGCAAGGAATGCTAGAGGGTACTGCGGATATAGCGGTGCATTCTATGAAGGATGTGCCGGTTGAATTTCCTGAGGGACTGCATTTAGCCGTCGTTTTACCACGTGAAGATCCGCGCGATGCGTTTGTTTCTAATCATTATAAGAGTCTTGAAGATTTGCCTGAAAATGCAAAAATTGGCACGTCGAGTTTACGCCGCCAATGCCAAATTTCAGAGCGCTTCCCTAAGGCTGAAATTTTATCTTTACGTGGCAACGTGAATACACGCCTCGCGAAATTGGATGCGGGTGGGTACGATGCGATTATTTTGGCTGCTGCTGGGTTAAAACGTTTAGGCTTTACCGATAGAATTACGCAAACACTGGATAGCTCGGTAAGCTTGCCTGCAATCGGGCAAGGCGCTGTTGGTATTGAGTGCCGTAGTGATGATGATGAAATAAATGCATTATTAGCACCTTTGGCGGATGAAGATAGCACGATAAGAATTAGCGCAGAGCGTGCAATGAATGAGCGCCTGAATGGTGGCTGCCAGGTACCCATAGCAGGATTTGCTGAATTAAAAGAGGGCAAACTATTTATGCGTGGTTTAGTCGGTAAGCCTGATGGCAGTGTTATCTATCGTGTAGAAAAAACTGGAGCAATACAAGATGCTGAGTTAATTGGCAAATCATTAGCGGATGAGCTGCTTCAAAGTGGCGCAGGTAAAGTGCTGAGTGAACTGTATTCTTAAATCTTTAGCAGGAAAGAAAATAGTTGTAACACGGCCAAAGCATCAAACTGCTGAGCTTTCCCGTCTGATTGAAGCTAAGTCTGGGGTTGGTATTGACTTTCCTCTGATTGATATTCAAGCGAAAAGTTTATCAGCCAAAGAACAGGCGATTTTATTAAACTTAGAGCGCTATGACTTTATTTTCTTTATCAGTGCAAATGCGGTAAATTTTGCCCTCAAGCTAATTGATGGCAAAATAGAACAATTACGGAATATAAATATTGTTGCGGTAGGTAAAGCAACCACTCAAGCTTTAGCTAAGGTAGGGCTTAATAAGGTATTAAGTCCTAAGCAAGGCTTTAATTCTGAAGCAGTTTTAGCGCTACCAGAATGTCAATTAATGACTGAATCTCGCTGTTTAATAGTACGCGGGGATGGCGGGCGTGAGTTATTAGCCGATACGCTGAGAGCAAGAGGGGCAACGGTTGATTATATTGAGGTCTACGAAAAAATAGTACCTCAACAGAATTGTGAGCAAGTGAAGGCTTATCTATGGAATAAGGATGTTGCAGCCATATTAATATATAGTGCGGTTGCACTTGATAATCTCATGCTTTTATTAGCGGACGATAAGTTAAAAGAAAGTTTATTAAGCACGCCTTTAGTGGTGATTAGCTCGCGGGTATCTTTAGCGGCTAAAAAGATTGGATTTAAACAGATCATTGTTGCGGCTGAGTCATCTGATGCTGCAATGGTAAACGCATTATTAAATGGGGACGCATGTGGCTGAAGTAACTGAAGAGCAAATACAAAAACCAGTTAAGGTTAAAAAAGAACGAAGTGGAGGAGCTTGGTTCGGTTTAGTTATTATATTAATTGTTTTAGGGATTTCAGGCGCGGGTTATCTTGTATTGCAACAATTACGTGATAAACAGCAAGATTTGGGGGGTGAAATAAGCAAAGAAACCCAGCAGATGCTAGAGCTCAGCAAACAGATATCAGGCTATCAGTCACAGCTGGTGGCGATTCAAAATCAAATAGCAGGCCTGAGTTCTGATGTGAGTAATAAAGACGATAATTTTGAACATCGCTTAAATGAAGCGATGAAAATACAAAATGAGCGCCTAGAAAATACCGCAAAAGAAGTTAAAGGTTCGATAAAAAAAATTCATCGCCAATTAGGTAAAACGCGGGGTGACTTGTTGGTGTCCGATGCCGAGTACCTTTTAGGAGTGGCTAATCGCCGCTTACATTTAATTGGTGATGTGGCAACAACCTTAGCTGCGTTACAAGCGGCAGATCAACGTTTACGAGAAAGTGGCGATACCGCAGCTTTTAAGATTCGCAAGCAAATTGCCAAAGAAATTTCTACTGTAAAAGAGATCAAAACAGCTGATGTTGTGGGTGTTTATTCTTCAATAGAAGCGTTAGAAGAGCAGGTCGAGCAGTTAAATTTATTTTTACCTTATTCTGGAAAGCATCAAGAGAAATCGACAAATAATAGCGAGCAGAAACAAGCTGATGATGTTAATGATGCGTTAGATGAAGCGTTAATTGAAATTGAAGGAATTGTAACTATTCGTCGTTTAGATACGCCCGTGAATGCAATTATCACACCTGAGCAGAAAATATTTATAAAAGAGCGCTTAAGTAGTAAATTAATGGTTGTGAAAATGGCCTTATTAGAGCGTGATGATCGTCTATATCAATTTAGCCTTGATGATACTTTGCAGTGGTTAAATGCTAACTTTACTAATGATCGCGTACGAGTACGCTTTAGTCATGAGCTAGAAAGACTGAAGGCGATTCAACTACGTAGTAATCTTCCTGATATTAGTCTGTCGTTTAAAATGTTAAAAGATATTGTTAAGTTAAGGCTGGAGACAGATAGAGCATTTCAAAATGAAGACAACGCTCAGACAGCAAGCGAATAATAGGAGATTATGAAGTGAAAAATATTCTATTTTTTTTAGGAACGATTGTTCTTGCGTTGGTTGTTGCTTTTGTCGCGCATGAGTGGATGCTGCAATTTGATGATCCTGGCTATGTTTTAATCGGCGTAGGGCATTGGGCGATGGAAACGTCGCTGATTGTTTTTGTCGTGGCATCAATATTAATTTTTACCGCACTCTATTTTGTTTTCCGCGGCTTAGGCTGGTTAATTCGCTTTCCAAGTAGAATGCGCAATAGAGGCAAGTCAGTTAAATTTAATCGCTCGCAAGATGCGTTAATTTCTGGTTTAGTGGATGCCGCAGAAGGTAACTGGGAAAGAGCCGAAGGGACATTGATCAAACATGCCTCTAATAGTGGCGCGCCATTAATACATTATTTAACGGCTGCGCGAGCGGCACATTCTCGTGGTGCATTAGATAAGCGCGATGAATATTTAAAGCGCGCGACAAAAGATGCGCCGGGTTCGGAAGTTGCGGTGGGTTTAACTCAGGCTGAGTTGCATTTATCACACAAACAATTCGACCAAGCTTTAGGGACCTTAACAAAATTACACTCAATGGATTCAACTCATGCGACTGTTTTAAGGATGTTGCATACAACTTATCATAACTTGGGTGATTGGTCGGCTATTAAGAGTTTGTTGCCAGCGCTACATGAAAATAAAGTATTCATGGAAGCTGAGGTTAAATTACTTGAGGTGGAAACCTATAGTACCTTGTTAAAAGAAGCGTCTGATAAGTCAGATGCGGGAACAATTCAAGATCTATGGGCTGAGATTCCTAAACATATTCAAGAAGTTCAAGGGCTACCTGCTATTTATTTTGCCGCTATGATAGAGGCGGGTGCCGGTGCTAAAATTGAGAATTCTATCGTGAAATCATTGAATAACAAATGGGATATGACGCTGTTATCTCTATTTGGTAGTGTGCAATCGATTGATTTTCGTGGTCAGTTAGAAATTGCTGAAAAATGGTTATTAGAGTACGGAAATGATCCCGTTTTGTTGCGAGTGTTGGGTAAAATTGCAATAAAATGCGAGTTTTCTGATAAAGCGAAAAAGTATCTTGCGAAGAGTATTAGCTTGGAACCGACAGTAGAAGCCTATCGAATATTAGGTAATTATTTGGCGGAAGAGGGTGATAATGAGCGTGCAATGGAGTGTTTTAAACTCGGCTTAGAGCAAGCGTCGAGTGAAGTGATTAGCCATGTGAATATGATGTAAGTTTTTTGAACTTTTTTATATTCAAAGTGTCGCTTATATTAGTGTTTAGCTAATATAAGCGAGGAGTTATTGCTTATTTCATATTGTCTGTTACATGGGGTGCAATTAAGTGATACAGCGCTTGATGCATTTTAGGATTTCCCGCAATGACATTGCCTGATTCTAAATACTGGTCATTAAATCCCAGGTCAGTCACGACACCACCCGCTTCTTTTACGATTAATAAACCAGCGGCAATATCCCAAGGTTTTAAGTCAACTTCCCAAAAACCATCTAAACGTCCCACGGCTAAATAAGCTAAATCGATAGCTGCTGAGCCTGTACGACGAATACCTGAAGTATTGGTGCAAACGTCTTTAAACATTTTAAGATAAGCATCTAAATATTTTTGTTGCTGTGCTTTAAATGGAAAGCCCGTACCAATAAGCGAACCGGCTAAGTTAGCTTGATTAGTTACGCGGATACGTTTGCCATTTAAAGCGGCACCATCACCACGAGAGGCAGTGAATAATTCATCGCTTAGTGGGTCAAACACAACGGCAACGATTAAATTATTTTTATGTTTTAAGGCAATTGAAACCGCGTAATGTGGGAATCCATGCAAGAAATTAGTCGTTCCATCTAACGGATCAATAATCCAAGTATAGTCATTACCTTCGTGCGATCCGCTTTCTTCCGCTAAGATTGCATGCTCAGGGTAAGCCGTTTTTAAAATATTTATGATCTCAGCTTCCGCTTGACGATCAATTTCAGTAACAAAATCATGTTGTTCTTTGTTATCAACTTGAATTCGGGTAACGTTTTCAGAGGCACGAAGAATGATGTCCCCCGCGCTTCTCGCAGCACGGATAGCGATAGTAAGCATTGGATGCATAAGTAAGTTTTATAATGAGCGGTTAGAAATCAATATAGGATAACAAAAATTTTGATAAAATTAATGATTTTCTTCATTGGGATATAACATTGCTGGCAAATATTAGAATTGTATTAGTTGAGACATCACATCCGGGCAACATCGGTGCGGTTGCGCGAGCCATGAAGAATATGTGCCTGACTGAATTATATTTAGTGGAACCTAAGATATTTCCTAGTGCAGAAGCAACTTCACGGGCATCGGGCGCGGATGATATTTTAGCGCAAGCCGTGGTATGTGATTCATTGCAGGAGGCGATTGCCGATTGTGAAATTATCATTGGTGCGAGTGCGCGGACACGTAGTATTTCGGTACCCGAATTATCGCCGAGAGAATGTGCGGAAAATTTAGCCGTTGAAGCGCAAACAAAAAAGATTGCGATCTTATTTGGACGAGAAAATTCCGGGTTAAAAAATCATGAATTAGATTTATGCCAAAGCTTATTATCTATTCCTAGCAATGCTGAATATAGTTCATTAAATATCGCGGCGGCAGTGCAAGTGGTTTGTTATGAATTGATGGTAGCTTCTAATATTGATGTGCCTAAAGTGGATAAAGAGTTAGAAGCACCTTTAGCAAGTTCGGCGCAAATGGAGTCTTTTTTCGATCACTTGTATCAAACTTTAGATGAGATTGGTTTTTTAAACCCAGAAAAATCCACCTCCATTATGCGTCGCTTAAGACGTATTTATCATCGAGCTAATTTAGATACCAAAGAGCTGGATATATTGCGCGGTATTTTGAAAAAATCGACTGCGGTTTTACATAAAAAATATGATTGATTTACTAAAAGAAGATATTGCTAGTGTTTTTGCCAGAGATCCGGCTGCACAGTCCCTGTTAGATGTTATTTTTGTGTACCCGGGATTTCATGCCATCGTTATGCACAGAGTAAGTCATAAATTATGGATTAATGGCATTAAATTTCCGGCGCGATTGCTGGCACATTTTAGTCGCTGGATAACGGGTATAGAAATTCATCCGGGCGCAGTGCTAGGGCGACGTTTTTTTATCGATCATGGCATGGGGGTGGTTATTGGTGAAACCACGATTATTGGCGATGACTGTACCTTGTATCATGGTGTTACTTTGGGTGGGACAAGTAGTAGTGAAGGTAAGCGACATCCTACACTCAATAATGGCGTGGTTGTCGGTGCAGGGGCGAAAATATTAGGCCCTATTGAAATTGGTGACGATGCGCGAATTGGTTCTAATTCAGTGGTTTTAAAACCGGTTTCAGCGGGGTCAACAGTGGTTGGGATTCCTGGGCATGTGGTGAGTGTAAAAGATAACAAAATAACCGATCGTAAAAAAATTGCCAATAAAATGGGCTTTGATGCCTATGGTACAACAGCCGACTCACCAGACCCGGTTGCTTATGCGATTAATCATATGCTGGATCATATACAAGTCATGGATCGGCAAATAGAAAGCATGAAAAAGGTATTAGCTGAATCGGGAATTCAATGCAAAATTGAAGATATTCCTGAGCTGAATGATTGTGAATTAGATAAGCCATAAAATCTGAAGTGCGGCTAAGTCTTTAAAAAGTAGTAAGTTTTCTTAATGGATAATAGTTGACTATTTTACTAGGTTAATTTATATTGTTGCTATTAACTTAATAAAACTAGGAAAATTAATGAGACTAACTACGAAAGGCCGCTACGCAGTAACTGCCATGTTAGATTTGGCTATTAATAGTCAAATTAAACCGGTTACTTTAACTGAAATTGCAACACGTCAAACAATCTCTTTATCTTATTTAGAGCAACTTTTTTCGCGTTTGCGTCGTGCAGGTATGGTTGTTGGAGTAAGAGGCCCTGGTGGCGGCTATAAACTGAGTCGTGAAGCAAACGAAATTAATATCTCGGATATTATTTTGGCGGTAGATGAACAGGTTGATTTAACCAACTGCGAACAAAAAGGTACGTGCCAAGATGGCGAGCCTTGTTTAACGCATGATTTATGGATGGGTTTAAGTGGTGTAGTACGTGATTATTTAGATGGTATTACCTTGGGTGATATCTTAGAGCGTGATTCAGTAAAAGCCGTTGCAGCAAGGCAAAATAACCAGCAAGACCAAGTGGTGAAATTTACAGGGTCAAGTATAGGAATGGCAATAAAATAAGATGATCTACTTTGATCATAATGCAACAACAGCACTCGATGAACGAGTGCTGCAAGACATGTTACCTTATTTAACTCAGCTTTATGGAAACCCTTCAGGGCTTTATCGTTTAGCCCGCATTTCCCGTAGTGCCATTGAGACTGCGCGAGAGCAAATTGCACAACTGGTGAATGCACGTCCAGAGCATATTATTTTCACTAGTGGCGGTACCGAAGCTAATAATTTGGCTTTAAAGTCAGGATTGATTAAGCGTCACTTTATAAGCTCAGCGATTGAACATGCGTCTATTTATGAATCGAGCCCTTCAAGCTTGATAAAAAATACGATCATTAGTGTTAACACGGCTGGCGAGATTAATACACAGCAAATCAGTGATACACCTGCGTTTGATTTTGCCTCCTTTATGTTGGCAAATAATGAAACCGGTGTTATTCAAGATATAAAAAAAATAACTCAGTTGGTTAAAGCGCAAGGTGGCTTAATGCATACTGATGCAGTGCAAGCATTAGGTAAGTTGAGTGTTGATTTTCAACAGCTGGATGTTGATTTGATGTCAATTTCTAGCCACAAGATTTATGGGCCAAAAGGCTGTGGTGCATTAATCGCTAAACAAACTGAACTGATGCAACCTTTATTAACGGGTGGTGGGCAAGAGATTGCTTTACGCTCGGGAACAGAAAATGTTGCTGCCATTGTGGGTTTTGGCAAAGCGGCAGAACTGGCTAGAGTAGAGCTAGAGGTGAGGCAGTTACATAATTTAAAGCTAAAAAATCATTTAGAACAGCAATTACAAAAGATTTCAAATATCAATATTTTTTCCCAAGACAGTGATCGAATAAGTAATACGGTACAAATTGGCGTAGAGGGCTGTATTGGAGAAATGTTGTTGATGCAGTTAGATCAGCAAAATATTGCGGTTTCTAGTGGCTCAGCTTGTGCCAGTAGTGATGAGGCAAGTAGTCATGTCTTAGCCGCAATGGGAGTTAGTTCTAGCTTAGCACAGTCCGCAATACGAATTAGTTTCGGTAAAAATAACACATTAGAAGAAGTTGATAGCTTTGTGGCGAAATTAAAGCAAAATATCATTAAAAATAGGTAAATTATTATGGCAGTTGTCTTAACAGAAAGTGCAGCAAAACAAATTCAAAAACAATTAGAGAGCCGTGGTGAAGGCTTAGGTCTAAAATTAGGTGTAAAAAAATCGGGATGCTCAGGTTTTGCCTATACAATTGCATACGCGGATGCACTTAATGAGGACGATAAGGTTTATGAAACCTTTGGTGTGAAGGTTGTGGTGAGTGCTGATAATGTCGATACCTTAGATGGGCTTGTATTAGACTATGCTAAAGAAGGCATTAATGAAGCATTTAAGTTCAATAATCCTAATGTGAAAGGCACTTGCGGTTGTGGTGAAAGCTTTTCTGTTTAAATCTGTCATAATAGCTAGCTAAAAATAGGACATTTTTAATGTGGGAAAATATAATTATGGGTGTGATGGCATTAGGCTTGGTCGCTTGGATGTTGCCCGGAGTTAAGTCATCAATGCAAAGAAGTAAGGAAGCGCAGTCTGATTGGGCTGGATTTTTACTTCCTATTGCGGGTGTTATTTTATTTGTAGTTTTTTTAATTTCGATGGTTTGAGATGACAGAGTTTATAGAAGATTTTGAAGAAGAATCGTGGGCTATTCGCCCTAATAAATCACAATTAAAACGTGATATTTCCGAAATTAGAGATTTATGTGAAGAAATTACTCAATTAACGGCTAGCCAAATAGAAAAGTTAGGGCTACCTGATAGTATCGTCGTAGCGATTGAGGGCGCTGCTAAAATGCCTGCGAAAAGCGCACGAAAACGTGAGTTAAAATATATTACCTCATTAATGCGTAATGAAGACATCGAACCTATCCAGCAAAGCTTGGATAAAATGAAAACAAAAAGTGCGCATGCTGCACGTGAATTGCATCAAGCTGAGAACTGGCGCGATCGATTGTTATCTGAAGATAACAAGGCATTGACTGAAGTTTTAAATCAATTCCCTAGTGCAAATGCACAACAAATGCGTCAGCTTATTCGTAATGCTAAAAAAGAGATTTCTTTAAGTAAGCCGCCCAAGTCTTCACGACTATTATTTCGTTATTTACGCGATTTAATTGAAGACGCTTCTGAAATCTAAACGTAAGCCCTATTAGTATTGATCATGATGAAATTCTCCCGAACACTCAGTTTTTTTTGTTTTATTTTATTTTCTTTTCAAGTAAGTGCAGCCAATCGTGATGATTTTACTGAATTAGCTGGTGTATTAAAATCAGCAATTGAAGTTAATCAGGAAATCGCAGGTTATGGCGATGATACGGCTGGAGAATTAAAGCTTAAAGAGCTAATTAAAAAAAGAAATATTCACTTTCAAACAATTTTATTAATGGTGCGTAGCTCAGTAGATGACTATGAAGAGACTGCCGTTAATAAGAAAGAAATAGCTTTTTTAAGCTCAAAAATCAATATTAATAAATCGCGAGGTAATTTATTAGCGGCTCAGCGAGATCAATATTTAATCGATACCTATTTGATAAAGCAAAAAGCACGCAACTTTGTTAAATTTTTATCGAATGCCAGTAAGTTTTATAAACCGGAGAAAGAGGTTTTAGATGAAGCTAAAAAGCTATTGGTAGAAATTGAGAAAAAAAGAAATGCTTTAAAAGCGCCTGCAGTGAGAGAGGGCGCTATTTATGAAGCGGCGTTAGAAAACTATCAAACCTTATTGCAAGTTTATTCAGTTTTAATAGACTTTATAAATTATGTTCTCGATCATCCGGAAGAAATTGTTGTAACGAGTTTTTTGCAAAAGATTTCAGTTATTTCTGCAATTTCCTACGTTAATCACATTGGACTATTTGAGGAGGTGAACTACCTTATTTCACCTTTACGCATTGATATGGGCGGCGTACTAGTTTCTATAGGAATATTCTTATTAACCATGGCGGCATTCCCGCTGGTATCAAGAACAAGTTTATATCTTATAGAGCGATTTATTTTAGCCGATGGAAAAGTTGAAAGCATAGAAGCTATTTTACTTAGTACACGTAAGCCCATTTTATACTTAATTGGGTTTTGGGGGATAGACCTTGCTACCAATGCTTTATTATATAAAACCACGTTTAAAGTCTCCGTTGATCAGTTAGGCTTCCTTGTCTATACCGGCTTATACGTTTATTTATTATTTAATTTGATAGACAGTGTGACTAGCGCTCGGTTTGAGCAGATTGATAAACGTAATCAAGAATACAGTAAAGAGTTAGTTTTATTATTTTCTCAGGTACTGAGAATGTTGATTTTCTTACTAGCGCTTACCTTAGGGCTCAGCCATTTTGGTATTAATGTGACCGCCATTGTTTCTACCTTAGGGATTGGGGGCTTAGCTTTTGCGATGGCTGCCAAAGATAGTTTAGCCAATTTTTTTGGTGGGCTAAATATCATGATCGACGGCATCTTCAAAATGGGAGACTGGATTAAGGTCGATAATGTTGAAGGTACAGTGGTCGAAATTGGCCTTCGTAGTACAACGGTCAGAACCTTTGATAATGCTTTAATTACCATGCCTAATTCATTGGTATCAACTGCCAGTGTTTTAAACTGGAGCCGTAGAGCGGTAGGGCGACGTATTAAAATGCATGTGGGAGTAACCTATGAAAGTAATATGCAGGATATTCGTAAAGCATTAGAAGATATTAGAATCATGTTGGCCGAACATCCAGATATTGCTAGCGCCCACCACGATAATTTGAAAAAAAGAAGTATGAAAGGTAAACATCGGTTTTTATCTCATGCTGATTTGCAAGGGGTCAAAGCAACGCAGTTAGTTTTTTTGGATAAGTACAATGACTTTTCTATCGACATTTTGATTTATTGTTTTTCTAAAACGGTTGACTGGGCTGAATGGTTGGAAGTTAAAGAAGATGTATTATTTAAAATATCAGATATTTTAGAGGCAAATAACTTATCGTTTGCGTACCCAACCAATGTACAAATTAATCGAGATGATGAGCAGACTCAAAGCGAGAGTAATCATAGTTTATTAGTTGAGTAATAAGCTGGATAATTTTTAATAGCTTTGATGGTTAGTAAATAGCGTCACTCGTCATTTAAACAGACAAATATTTTTTAGCAGGGAATTTAGCATTAGATTCCCTACTTTTTAGGTCATCAATTATGAAATCACTTATATTTCCTATCGCCGCACTATCTATTGCGCTATCTGCGCCTGTCTTTGCTAAGAAGCCCGACGGTGATGAACGCTTTTATCAGCAGGGTAAATCAGCTGAAGCGAAAGCAAAGCATAAAAAAGCTAAAAAAGAGAAATCTGAACACCATCGGTTAAAAAAAGAAAAAAAACATAAACAGAAAAAACCTCACAACAGACAAGAGCGTGAGCATAAAAAGTCTGATAAATATGATGATAGAGATGACTACTCCTCAGAAAGACGAGAAAAGTTTGAGCGAGATTATGATCAGAAAAGACCGGAAATAACGCATGAAATTCTCCCTCAGGTTGATTCAGCTAAAGACTCCGGTGTAAATAGTGTTGAAGCAACGCGATTAAATTCGCAAATAAATCAGGATATTCCCGTAAGACGAAATGATTTAAACCCTGTTGATATTATCATTGATACTAATGTGAATAGTCTTAAAACAAAAGTTGATAAGTATCATGGGCAAGCGGTTGATGCTATCGATAAAGAAACACTTAAATTAAAAGAGTCTGCTGAGACCTCTAGCCCTTGGTGGGATTTGTTTGGTGATAAATAAGTAATTTTTTCAATGTAGTACGGTTTACAAAGGTAATTTCTTATTACTCACAAGCATGCAGAAATACCCAAACTGGTCATTCCTGCATGTTTTTAGCAGGAATCTATATTGCAAAAAAGCTCGTCATTCCCGAAGTCTTTAATCGGGAATCCATGTGCACAGATAGATTCCTGCTAAGAGCCTGCAGGAATGACGGTTTTAAATGCATTGGTATGGCTTAACAAGCAACATACTCTATTGCTGAGCTCTTAATATGTTTCGCTTTGCTGTTTAAATTCAGTAATATCTAGAATTAAACTAGTGTCTGAAAAATCACTCTCAGTAAACTGAGTCCCTAGAGCATAGCTACGAAATACCTTGGTTTCATCCTTAAGTTGCTGAGCATAAATCGCTAATAGATGGTTTTTATCGATCGTCTTAACTGCGGCGGCAATGCTTTTTCTCGTATCAAAAGCTTTATTATCGCGGTCAATTTCTAGCCAATTCCTATAACTAAGCTTTTGTAGGCTTTTATCTTTCTCTAATAAGCGCGTAATCAAGCCTGATTTATAGTTCTCAAACTCAGCAACTGGCATGGATTGAAGTGTTTTTTCAAAATCTATAATAAATTGCTGTATGCGTTTTTCAAGTTCAACAACAGAGATGACCGGCGATTGTAATATAAATAAAATGCCAGGTGCATCTTTCATTGGCAGTGCTGCGGCACCTATGTTGTAACCAAGTTGTTGGCGAGTGCGTAAATCAGCAAAGAAAGCCGGAGAAAGAATTCGGCCTAAGAGCTGGTTTTCAGCACGCGTAAGAATGGAATCATTAGCGGCTTGGAAGTATAAAGCCAAGGCGGCATCGTGATTATCAATACTGAGTTTTCGTGAATGTAAGCTGCCTTTTTTAAGCTTGATAGTTCTTGAGGCCGGAATGTCTAATGCTCTGCTAGCAACCGGTAATTGTTGCTGAATCGAATCGGCTAGCTCAAGGCTTTCATTGTGAGAAATATTACCTTGGGCTAGCAGCGTAATACGTAAGTCTTGTAAAAATTGCTGTGCAAAGTTTTGTAAATCTTGTACGTTTAAAGGACCTAAGGCTTCAATTTTTTGTTCGTTAGTCCAACGTTTCTCAACCAAACTGCGCTTAAGTTCTGCAAGGACTTGGCTAAACGGTTGTTGTTTTTTCGCATTTTGTAAATCTTGTTGAAAGCGGTTTTTTAAAATCGCAAAGCGCTGTTCAGTGATCTCAGGTTTTTTTAATGCAGCGAGTATGCGATCTAAAAGAACGGTTTGTTTTTCAGAATAACCCGATAAGCTAATGCTTAAACCGCGTTCAGTGCTATAAATTGAATAGCCTAATCCCGCTAAATTAGCAGGGTAAGCATAACTATTTAATTGTTTTTTAATGATGCCGGTTAAAAAAGCACTCAACAGAGCTTCTTTAGGGGATTGATTGGCGATGGGGTTATGCAAAGCAAGGTAAATACTGCTGCGTGGCGCTTTAAATTGCGTATCTAATTGGTGCCACACGGCTATATTATTAGCTTCTTTGATTAGCTCAGGATGCGCTTGTGTGTTGTTACTTGTTTTTAAGTTGAGCTTATTAGGGATAAATGGATTGCGCTCAGGTAGTGCAAGTTCAGGGCTGATATTTGAGTGCTGCCAGCGATTGAGCTGTTCGCTGGAAATCGCTTGAACACCATAATTAACATGGTAATTCTTTTCAGTTTTATCCGTGTCTAAGTTTTGAGTATTCAGTGAAATTAATACGCGCTCAGGTGTTAATAGTTGTAAGAATTGAGCTGTCAATTCAGGTTCAAATTGTTCCATAACAAAATTGCCACGCAACACATCTTCAGCAGGGTAGTAGTGTAAATTGCGTGCTAATCCGGTTACGGTATGGCTTGCATCACGTTTTTCTTGATATAAGAAACGTAAATTTGCCATTTGTTGCTGCTCTTTGAATAGCCACTCTTGCACGCCACTGTTTTGCATTAAGCGTATGTATTGAAAAACGATGTCCACAACGGAATCGGTATGTTTGAGGCCTTCTTGAGTCAGATTGATGCCTAAAAATAAACTAGATTCTTGATCATTATTATTAAAGCCGCTGGATGCGCTCATCTCATCAGCCCAGCCTTTTTCTTTTAGTAAAGCTAGAATGCTACCTTTACCTTCATGCCCGAGTAGTGATTGAAAATAAGCACTGGGTTTGGCTAAATAATGCGAGTGTGTTTCCGGTAAAGTAAAAAGCAAGGCAAGCTCGCGTTTAGCTTGTAGGGATTCAATATTCACCCATGTTGCCATTTCATTTTTGCTTAACAAAGGCTCGGTAAACACCTTCTTTGTCGCTTGAATATTAGGGATTGCGGAAAATTTATCAGTTACCCATTTTTTTAAAGTGGGTAAAGGTTCATTAGCTAAAACCACTAGACGCATTTTATTGGCTGAATAATGGGTCTTATAAAATTTTAATAAATCATCACGGACTAAGTTATTTTCCCTGTCGGCTAGTGTTTCTAGGCTACCTACACTAAATTTTGCATAAGCACTTTTAGGGTTGAAAGCTTGTTGCATAGCCGCATAAAAGCGACGACTATCACTTTTTATTTTGCCTACATATTCAGAATGAACTGCATTTTTTTCGCGCTCTACAAATTCAGGGTTAAATAGTGGCGCAATAAAAAACTGACTAAAGCGATCTAGCATAGGCTCTAAAGAGGCGTTTTCTATGTCAAAAAAATAATTAGTGTGTTCTTTAGCGGTATAAGCATTACGAGAGCCACCATGCTGTGCGATGAACTGTTGATATTCATCTGCATCAGGATATTTTTTGGTGCCTAAAAACAACATATGTTCTAAAAAGTGAGCAAGTCCGGCTCTATCTTCTGGGTCATCAGCACTACCGACAAACACATCAAGCGATGCCGCCGCTTTTTCTTCCTCGGGGTCGGAAATAATCAGTACTTCGAGTTGATTGTCTAAAGTAAAGGATTGATAAAGGCGAGCATCATTTTCACTTTGAATAATAGTTGTTTGGGACATGTAAGAGGGGGTGAGTGCGCAAGCGCTTAAAAAAATAATACTAAGTATTAATAGGGATTTAATCTGTGATTTCATAAATTTATAATAAAGTAACACGGCTAAAGCCGCCGTTTATAGTGCGTAAATTAGTCACTTGCCCTTGGTAGAGTCTAGCGTTAACAGCTAAAATTTGTTTGCGGTAAGTGAATAAGCGAAAGTCAGTTTTAAATTTCTCGCCCTCAGGACTTACAGTGATAGAGGGTTTAATACGTTCCTGAATCAGGGTTTCGTCTGGGTTAAAACTATTAAATTTAGACTTAGTGAGTTTATCACCCACATAGACACCGCGGCTAGCATAGCTATTAAGGGGCTTAAAGACCCATTGCTTGCGCTGTCCCCAGAAGTTATCCTGATTTAACTCACTCAGTAAGTGTGTTTTAGGTAACGCGCTACGTAAGCGCTGAGCGTTTTCTGTTGGTAATAATGATTCAAGAAAGTCAGCTTTACACCAGTCAGTCATGCGCTGCTTATCGGCTAATAAGCCGTAAATTCTTGGGTTGGGTGTAATACAAATAGACTGTTGTTGCCATGCCTTTGCAATAAGTGCCATCTCTGCAGTATGAAAGTAAAAATCGCAATGTCGGTTATAAATAAGGTCAATCGCTTTATCTTCAAAGTATAAACGTGAATTTTTTTCCTCAACTTCACTAGGGTCAATAACAATGCACTCTATACCTACTTGTTCAAATAGCTGTGCAAAAACCTGCATTTCAGGATAAAGAAATTGCTCTTGCGGGTTTTGATCAATAATAGCAATGAGCTGTGGAGTGGCTTCAGGGTCTCGCTGAAATAATCGGTAGTCGGCTAAAAAAGTATTGAGTAAATGTTGCGCTAATTTAGCTGAAAACTGTGTAATAGAAGGGTGATAACTACGATCAGAAAACCATAAACCACCTGCGTTGGTGTTGACTTCAATCAACTTGGCAGTGCCTTCTTCTGTCATATGAAAATCATAGCCCATGAGAACTGAGTAATGAGAGCTGTTGATTTGAGCGTTAGGCGTTAAATTGAGGTGATTGTTGGCATAGTCAGGATGTTCGCAAAGTGTTTGCAAATCACGCACAACGTGAATCATTTGTTTTAATGCGGAACGAGGTAAGTTCGCAATATAAGGGCTAATGCCATGCTTTGTAATATCCATATAACGCCATTTTTACATGGAAACAAGAAAAGTTAAATATGTGAATGGAATTATTACTGCGCTTGTATGAAGGGCCGGTTTATTGCTGAGCTTGAATAGCGGTGAAGCAAGGGCTAAATTGCTAATGAATTATCAATTTAGCCCTTATGACCTACATTATTATAATAAAACGCTGGCGATTGTTATTTCAATGCAATGGTTTCAGTGCGGCCCTTAATCACAATAGTGAGTTTATCTTCGTTTGCTAACCAGCCTAGTGCGCGTTGAGCGACCTTAGCTTCTAACTTGGTTTCTTTAATCATTTTAGATACGCTGCTTTCACCATTTTTATCTAAATAGTTCCAAACTACGCCAGCGGCAGTGCCGATTACATTTTTCATGATATTACCTATAAATTTACATAATGAGCGATGATAGACCCGAGTTCAAATTAATCCGGGTGTTGGACGCTTAAGTTTAGAAAAGTTCTGTTTAAAGATGAAAAAACAAGAAGTTGAACCTTCATCTTTGAATATGATAAATAGATCACGTTTTTATTTCAAGACAATTACAGAATATTATGAAATAAAGGTATTTTTACAATGAAAAGTTTATATTGTATTCAAGTCTACTCAGTTAAGTAGGGGGGGCTGTGGAAGAAAATAGTGATAGCATGAGCCTTGTATTTGCAAGGTGAACGCTTATTTGTAATGCGGAGCAGCAAATGTAAATGCTAAAATTACAGCTTGTAAGGGAAAAACAAGAACACTTAATGCTACAACTGAAATATTGATAGTTTTGAGGCGTCTTTTAATCGTTCAATGGCTTCAATAGCGCTTATAGTTGGTTAGGTTTATATCCATAAAAAGGATGTCTATTTGTTTCTCTTCGACTGTTGTTACGATGATTAAATTAAGCCCTTTTATATATAAAACTAGCTTATCAATTAACTTTAGATAGATCATTTGCAATGTTCTATCGCGCTGAGATCTTCAGCTAGCTATTCTGATAAAGGTAACTCAAACCAGAAGGATGATCCTCTACCAACTTCACTTTCAAAACCAATTTTCCCATGCATTAATTCAATTAACTCTTTACAAACGACAAGCCCGATTCCAGTGCCTTCAATTTCACTATTCTCTGCACCTAATCGACTAAAGGGCGTAAATAATTTTTTTTGTCTTTCTATGCTAATGCCATCACCATTATCAGTAACTGTGATTTTCAGTATATACTCACTTTCAATATTACATTTGACCTGAATTTCACCGCCTTTTTTATTATATTTAGCCGCATTTGATAGTAAGTTTAATAATACTTGCTTTGTACGTAGGTAATCGGCATGAATTTTTAATTCTGTTGATTGTTCGCAGTAACAAACAGGGGTTATCTTGACATTGTACTTATCAATAATGGGTTGAACTAATGTTAGCGTTTCAGTGATTAATAGATTAACAGCTATCGATTCAAAACTAAGATCTACTTTTCCTGATTCTATTTTTGCAAGATCAAGTACATCATTAATTAATTCGAGAAGGTGCTCCCCTCCTAGTATGATTTGTTCTGTATTCTCCCTTTGATCATTGGTTAAAGGTTCCTTTTCATCAAACATGAGTAATTGACTGAAGCCCAAAATAGCATTAAGTGGCGTTCTTAACTCATGACTCATTGAGGAAAGAAATTCAGACTTAGCTTTACTTGCTTTTTCAGCTTTGGCTATCGATTGTTTAAGTACTGTTTCTTTATTTTTTTTGTCAGTGATATCTCGGATAATGCCAATGAAGATGGATTTTCCTTCATGACGAACCTCACTGACGGCAAGATCCATAGGAAAAGTAGTATTATCTTTTCTTAGTCCAGTGACTTCACGTCCAAGCCCAATGATTTTTGCAGTTCCTCCCGACAAATAGTTATTTAAATAGCTATCGTGCTCCCTTTGATAGGGATTAGGCATGAGCATTTTTACATTATTCCCTACTACTTCGATAGAATCGTAACCAAAAAGTCTTTCGGCGGCAGGACTGAACGTTAAGATAATTCCTTTTTGGTCAATAGTGATTAGACCATCCACTATATTCAACATAATATTTTTCAGGTAAGCTTCACTTTTAATTAATAACTGATTTCGTTCGTTAATTTCAGATGTTTTCTGCTTTACTTTTTCTTCCAATGTTTGCTTGTACATTTCCAATTCATCAAATAACTGAGCTTGTTCAGTGGATTCTTTTTGCAAGCTATCGAGCATGTGATTTATAGTTTTGGCTAAAATACCAAATTCATCATTCTTTTTAATCTTAGATCGTGCAGAAAAATTACCTTTTTTGACTTTGTTGCTTAAGTTGACTAATTCAGTTAATGGCTTTGATAGGGTATTAGCCAAACGTAATGAGCTGAATAAGATAATTAAAACAACAAGAAGCGTTCCCCATTGAAGATAAAAAACGATGCGCTCAGTAATTAATTTAGATTTTGTTTTTCTGGTTTTTAAAAGGCTGAATTCAACCTCTTTAAATTCAGTTAGCTTGATGCGCAACAAATCCATTATTTTTTTGCCAACCCTGCTCTCAATTAGAGTGTTTATTTCGGACTGATTTAATAAACCAGTAGTTATTTTTTTTCGAGCATTGATTTCTGGAGTCGCGGCTTTATTTTCCCATTGCTTGATCAGCTCATCAATTTTGACTAGTCGCTCTATTTGAGAAGGGTTGTCATGCACTAGGTATTTAGTTGTAGTGATTATATTGGTTTGACTTCTTTTGCCTGAGTAATAGGGTTCTAAAAAGTCTTCTTTTCCCGTGATCAAAAAACCTCTTTCACCCGTTTCCATATCAACAATGAGTTTTTCAATTTTCTGAACCTGCTCAATAACTTCATGAGTATGGTCAACCCAAAGAACAGTTCTTAATAAATCAGTGATAGTCTTATACGAGATGAAAGAAAGCATAATAACCAAACTTATCTGAAAAATGCTTACTAGAACTAACTTCGATTTAACATTCGTGATTTTCATAAAGTAAATTTAGATCTTTTAAAGTGTTCTTAGGTACGGGCTAGTAAGTGTAGCTCATTTTAGAAACGCATAGAAAAGTAATTTAAAGCCTAGTTTCTCAGCTTATGTCTATGACATCTTTCACGTTTAAAAAGTTCTGAGATAGCAGCAATTAGATTACTTGTCTTAAGTTTTTGTTGTAACAAACTAGGCTGGTATATCAGTAAATTAAAACGGAGAATTTTTTAAATTCCTGACTAGCTCAATGACTGCTATTGCTGTAGGTGAGCATACAAACTTGAGTAAGAATAAGTACCCTCAATAATTACTAGCGACCTACACCAGGCAGCCAAATAGGCGATAATTAGACTACAGATTATAATACAAGGATAATCGTTGCTTATCGGAAGCTACTATAATGAGTCATTGCAGTGTTTAATCCATCAAGATATAAGCTTACAAGCATCTTTGCCTTTTTTTGGTTTGTATGGATTGTATGTTTTGGACTTTTTACATCAGTTTCGGCTAATGCCAAGCCCATGCCCGCTGATGAAATTCCAGATTGGTTAAGTAATTACACTCCCTATAAGGAATGGTTGCAGAGTGACCAGATAAATTATTCAGTGAAGGAAAAGAAAATACAATTACTTCAGCTGGCGATTAACCATTGGTATAAAAAGTTCGAAAATAAAGTATTGGAATTAGATGAAGATGAGCAAAGTTGGCCTATTGCAGATCATACGAATTGCCATATTGGCAGTTGGATTCAACGTGCCAAGCAAGATCCGCAGTTTGATCTCAGTTGGGTAAACATACTGGATAAAAAACATATATCAATGCACAACATGGCCGAAAATATATTAAATGAATACCAGCTTGGAAATAAAGATGACGCAATTAATGAGTTAAAAAAGCTTAAAAAGACTTTTATGCAAATCACATCTATTTTAGATGAGGCAATTCATTCTGATTTTCACTCCACATGATTATGTTGGCGAGTGATGCTTTAATACGAAAGACCGCTTTTCGGCTGTAAGGAGGCAGTTGTTGAAGGTAAATTTTAGGCATAAAAAAAGGCTTTGCGTTTTTGCGCAATGCCTTGATTCATCTATGGTACCGAGGGCCGGAATCGAACCGGCACTTCCGAAGAAATCGGATTTTGAATCCGACGTGTCTACCAGTTTCACCACCCCGGCATAGAAGAGTTGGTAATTATATGTAATTTACGTAGATATTGCCAGATGAATTTGTAGAAAAGCCCTTGTTTTGCAGTTAAGCCTCTTCTTCGTCTTCATTATCGTCATGATCTTTGTCGTGATTCAGCTCTGAAATCGCTTTTAAGCGGGAGATAACTTTAAAATTTAAGCTGTCTTCAGGGTATTCGCCGCCTTCATTTTTTTCTCCAATAATTTCACCGGTAAGTAATTCAAGTGCTTCGTTAACGGTTGAAACTGCGTATATCGAAAACAAGCCTTGTTCAACGGCACTAATAATTTCCTGTTTAAGCATTAAGTTGTTAACGTTGGCTTTAGGGATGATACAGCCTTGTTCGCCAGTTAATTCACGTGCAGCACACAGCTTAAAAAAACCTTCAATTTTTTGATTTACGCCACCAATGGCTTGAACCTCTCCATATTGGTTAATTGAACCAGTGACGGCAAAGCTTTGTTTGATGGGGGTTGATGTAAGCGATGAGATTAAGCAGCAAAGTTCAGCTAAAGAGGCGCTATCACCATCAATATGCCCATAAGATTGCTCCATAGCGATGCTGGCTGAAATGGCGAGAGGAAACTCTTGCGCATAGCAATGCCCTAAATAGCCGGTCAGAATAAGCACGCCTTTAGAGTGAATGGATAAGCCTAATTCAGCCTCGCGCTCAATATCGACAATGCCGCGGGAGCCAGGGTAGACGGTAACGGTAATGCGGCTAGGTTCACCAAAGCTGGTGTCGCCAACCTCAAGAACCGTTAGGCCATTTATTTTTCCTACTGCAGTGCCTGTGGTGTTAATTAGGATTGTATCATTAAGCATTTCTTCAAGAATATCTTGGGCGATTCGTCCGCTGCGGTATTCTCTTGCATTGAGTGCGAGCTGTATGTGTTCATCGGTTATTTGATCATTTTTGCAGCATAAATTGGCTTCACCAATAATCTCTAAGGCATCATTTAAGTGAGCTGAAATGCGGTTTTGATGTTCAGCGAGTCGGCAACTATATTCCAGCAGGCTGATGATGGCTGATTGCGATAAAGTTTTGGCGCCGGAATCTTTTGCGTGCTGAGTCATGCGCTGTGCGAACCCTTGCATACTAGATTCTGTGCGTGGAATAATATAATCAAAATCCGCTAAGACACGAAACATTTCATTAAATTCACTGTCATGATCTTGCAGTAAATAATATATTTCGCGTGAGCCTACTAAAATTATTTTTATATCTAAAGGAATGACTTCTGGCTTTAAAGTGACGGTATTGACACCAAATTCTGAGTAGGGTGATTCGATTTCTATGCGTTCGGATTTTAAAGCGCGTTTTAGGCCTTCCCATACAAAAGGGTATTCGAGCAGTTTGTCGGCATCTAAAATTAAATACCCTCCGTTGGCTTTATGTAGCGAGCCGGCGCAAATGCGTTGGTAGGTGGTAGTTAGTGCACCTTGTTCGTTGTTGTATTCAATGCGGCCAAATAAGTTTTGATAGGTTGGGTTGGATTCGTAGGTGACGGGAACGCCAGTAGATTCTTTATGATCAACTAGGATATTGGGTGAATATTGATCTTTAAGTAGTTGTTTTTTTATGGTGTCACTTAAGCTTTCGAGTGATTGCGATTGTAAAAATAGGTCTGTAATCGTCTCGTTTAAGTCTTTTTTAACTTCAGACAAGTAAGTAACAATATGATCGATATTTTGATAGCGCTCCGAAAGCTCTTTAAATATAGGGCTGATTGCTGCGCGAATAGTGGCATTATCGAGCTTGCGATTTTTCTCAACTAAGCTACGGCGCCATTGCGGAAGTTCAATCAGGGCATCACCGAGGGTATCTTCCAGTTTTTCTGTATCTTTGTGGAAGTTATCGCGTTCTATTTGAGGTAGTTGATTGAATTGTTCCTCATTGATTACTTTTTCGTCTTTAATGGGAGAGAAGGTAATGGAATCAGTGTCTCGAAATAGTGCGACGCCTTTTTCTTTAGCTGCTTTCTCAACACCATCAATTGCGCTGTTATATTGTTGAGTAAATGCGCGCTCGAGTGTGGTCTTTTTTTGTTGATAGCTAGGGCTTTCAAAAACGGCAGGAAAAATGGCGATTAAATTATCAATTAACTTGCTGATGTCTTTGCAAAAGTCATGAATTTGATTGGCGGGGACTTCGATGGCAACGGGTTCGCGAGTATTTTCAAAGTTTTCGACATAGGCATAAGCCGGGGGAGTTTCTTGCTCTTGTGAGGTGGGGGTAAGTAGGTTGGTGATCATGGATAACCTACCAGTACCCGGCTCTCCCATGACATATATATTATAGCCAGGAGTTTGCATGGCTATTCCAAAGTCGAATGCAGATTGCGCGCGTTCCTGCCCTAGTATATTGTTGATACGTGTTTCGTTACTTTGGGTGATGGCGCTGTAGTCTGACGGATTAATTTGAAGTTTAAGCTTATTTACAGAAAGTTTTTTTTGGTGTGTCATTTTCAAATTATTTTCGGAATCAAAGTAGCTAACAATTTTAACATTGATAGTTGCTTTGTGTGATAATTATGCCGCTTATCTAGTGAATTTACTGGAGATTTCTTTTATTTTTAAATGAGTTGCAGGGGGTAGGTGTGGAAAAAGAGTCGTGTAAAAAAGTATTAAAAGAGTGTAAAAAGTTTACTGGCGCTTTTGCGTACTTGGTTGCGGATACCACTTTGTTGGCAGAGTTGCATCAAATGTTGATGCGGGTGAATAAATCATTGGATGTGGTGATATTGGAACTCAATAATTGCCAAGCAGATGATTGGCGGGCGCATATACATGAAATGGAAGAAATTGCTTACTTAGATGAAATAGTTGATTTTGATCCAGTCAGTGAGCTAGAAGTGCGGTTTTTTGATATGGCGGGAGCCAAGGAAGAAGGCGCTTTGTCGGTGTTTTTGATGCAAATTTTAGATAGAGTAGAAAAGGCGCATTCAGCACTTATTGGAAAGTTGCATGAGCTGAATGCGCTTTTAGAAGCGTAATACTAAATTAGTAGCTACGTTGTACGGCAAAGCGTGCAAGTAGTATTAATGCTTCTTTGTATTCTGAGTCGGGAAGTGCGACTAAAGCATCAATTGCTTTTTGTGCTTCTTCATCGGCTCGTTGTTCAGTGTAAGTAATTGCCTTGGTTGCTTTTACAATTTCGTAGACTTCATTAAATGAGTCGCGATTTCCTTCTTTTATCGCAGCAATTACGGTATCGGCTTGTTCTTTGCTGCCATTCTCTATGGCATAAATAAGCGGAAGCGTTGGTTTTCCTTCTGCAAGGTCATCGCCCAAGTTTTTACCGAGTTCATCTTGTGTTGATGTGTAGTCTAAAGCATCATCAATTAGTTGAAATGCAATACCAAGGTGTTGTCCATAGTCAGCTAATGCGGCTTCTGTCACTGGATCTGCTTTGGCTAACACTGCGCCAAGCTGAGTTGCAGTGCTGAATAAGATGGCAGTTTTGCGTGAAATAACTTCTAAATATTTTTCTTCTGTTGTTGCTGGGTTGTTGCAGTTAAGCAGCTGTAGTACTTCGCCTTCTGCAATCAAGGTAGTGGTTTTTGATAAGATGCTCATGACACGCATATTATCGGTACGCACCATCATTTCAAACGCGCTGGAATATAAATAATCGCCAACTAATACGCTGGCTGCGTTACCCCAGACTGCGTTTGCAGAGTCTTTGCCTCTACGTAAGTCAGATTCGTCAACGACATCATCGTGTAACAGGGTCGCAGTATGAATGAATTCGATAACAGCCGCTAACAGCAGGTGATTATCATCTTTATAATTGAGTGCCTTTGCCGCAAGTAATAGCAACATAGGGCGTAGACGTTTGCCGCCACTGTTAATTATATAGTGACTGATTTGATTAATGAGTACGACATCAGACGTGAGTTCTTTAATGATTAGGCCGTCAACTGCTTTAGCTTCGGTCTCTGTTAGGCGTTGAATTGATTCGAAATCAATTACTGCTTTATTGGTGTTGGTCGCGTTTTGTGCTGCAGTCATTAATATATAGCCAAAATAAGTACATAGAATCGCTATATTAACAGAAAAGGTTGTGTAAAAAAACTTTTATCATGCTAAGATGAGCGGCTAAAGTTAATTAAGTTGTTTGCTTTTTTTGTTTATTTTTATTGACGAAAAAATGCTTTATCAGCTATAATTCTCTGTTCACTTTTAATAGAATATTGCTTGATGGAGCTGACGCAAATGTATGCGGTAATTCAAACTGGCGGTAAACAATACCGCGTTGAAGAAGGTACTACCTTAAAAATAGAAAAACTTGAGCTTGGCATAGGCGACAGCGTTGAATTCGGCAATGTACTAATGGTGCAAACTGACGATGCTGTAAAAGTCGGCCAACCTTATGTAGACGGAAGTAAAGTTACTGCAACAGTAACAACTCAAGGTCGACATAAAAAAGTTAAAATTATTAAATTTAAAAGACGTAAGCACCATATGAAACAAATGGGTCATCGTCAATATTACACAGAAATCCAGATTACTGGTATTTCTGCTTAACACGAGGATTTGCAATGGCTCATAAGAAAGCTGGTGGTAGTACTAGGAACGGTCGCGATTCTAATGCGAAACGATTAGGCGTTAAACGATACGGTGGCGAAAGCGTTAATGCAGGTAGCATTATTGTTCGTCAGCGTGGTACTCGTTTTCACGCAGGAACAAACGTAGGTTGTGGTAAAGATCACACTCTATTTGCTACAATTACGGGTAAAGTGGTTTTTGAAATTAAAGGCCCTCAAAAACGTAAATTTGTAAGCATTGTTGCAGCATAATTATTTTACACAAAATTTAAGCTAGTCTTTATGTAGGTTAGTTGCTTAATGTGTAAAATAAATAAAAAACCTCGTCCTTAAAGACGGGGTTTTTTTTTGCCTATTTTTTAAAATAAGCAATATGATATTTGATTGAGGTTGTAGGGTTATGAAATTTGTTGATGAAGCGGAAATTCGTGTAGAAGCAGGTAATGGTGGAAATGGGTGTATCGGCTTTCGTCGCGAAAAATATATCCCTAAAGGTGGGCCTGATGGTGGTGATGGTGGTGATGGTGGAAGTGTCTATTTAATCACCACGGAAAATATTAATACCCTAGTAGATTTTAGATTTCACTCTGTGCATCGTGCGCAACGTGGCCAAAATGGTATGGGTAGGCAATGCACAGGTAGAAAAGGAGATGATATTTATATTTCTGTTCCTACGGGTACCTTGGTCTATGACAAAAAAACGGGCGAAAAATTAGGTGACTTAACTGAAGTTGGTGAGACTTTGAAAGTTGCGCAAGGTGGCTGGCATGGTTTAGGCAATACGCGCTTTAAAAGTAGTATTAATCGTGCGCCGCAAAAGGCATCTACGGGGTCAGAAGGTGAGCACCGAATTTTGCAATTAGAGTTAACTTTAATTGCCGATGTGGGTTTGTTAGGCATGCCAAATGCAGGGAAGTCGAGTTTAATTCGTGCGGTTTCTTCAGCAAAACCACGAGTCGCTAACTATCCGTTTACAACATTGGTTCCTAATTTAGGAGTGGTGAGTGTTGATGAACGACGTAGTTTTGTGATCGCCGATATTCCGGGGGTTATTGAAGGTGCTGCAGAAGGTGCGGGACTTGGGCTGCAATTTTTAAAACATTTGGCAAGAACCAAGCTTTTGATGCACTTAGTAGATATTAAGCCTTATGAGTCAACTGAGTTGCCTGTGGATTCAGCTAAAAAAATCATTAAAGAAGTTGAAAAATGGAGTGATGATTTAGCGAATAAGCCGCGCTGGCTAATACTGAATAAAATGGATCGTCTTGGAGAAGATGATAATCAAGAAGAAGTTTGTCAGGCCATTGTCGATGAGTTGGAGTGGAAAGGACCTGTTTATCAAATTTCAGCTTTAAAATCAGCCGGTACGCGTGAGCTAATGTTTGATATTATGGCTTTTTTAGAGAAGCAGACTTTGTTGGAAAAAGAGAATGAGTCGAAGTAATTTTGCTAATGCAAAGCGGGTTGTTATCAAAATTGGCAGCGCGTTATTAACTAATGGTGGAAAAGGTTTAAATTTAGAAGCCATTGCTGTTTGGGTTGAGCAGATAGTGCTTTTAAAGCATCAGGGAATAGAAGTTGTTTTGGTTTCATCGGGTGCAGTAGCAGAAGGAATGGCTAGATTAGGTCTAAAATCGCGCCCAAAATTGTTGCATGAATTGCAAGCGGCAGCTTCGGTAGGGCAGATGGGGCTGGTACAAACATTTGAAAGTAAATTTCAAGCACATGGTTTGCACGCAGGGCAGGTATTGTTAACTCATGATGACTTATCAAATAGACAGCGTTACCTGAATGCACGTAGTACATTATTGGCGCTTTTGGAATTTAATGTCATTCCTGTTATTAATGAGAATGATGCGGTAGCGACGGATGAAATTCGCTTCGGAGATAATGATACTTTAGGCGCATTAGTTGCAAACTTAGTAGAAGCAGATCTATTGATTATTCTGACCGATCAACTGGGCTTATTTAGTGCGGATCCTAGTGTTAATGAAAATGCAGAATTAATCCAAGAAATTGCAGCCAATGATGCTCGTCTGGAAGGCATGGCAGGTGAGAGTCGTAGTGGTCTAGGTCGTGGTGGAATGGCGACAAAAGTAGCTGCAGCTAAATTAGCGTCGCGATCAGGCGCATCAACAGTGATTGCCTCGGGTGATGAGGTGTCGGTTATTTCTAAAGTCATTGCGGGTGAGGAAATTGGTACTTATTTGTATAGCCAACTGGAACCGTTAGCTGCTCGTAAGCAGTGGTTGTTAGCTGGCTTACAAGTTAAAGGGTATTTAAAATTACAGCAAAAATCTATAGTCGCGTTAAAGGCAGCGGAAAGAAGTTTGAGTGCTTTGGATGTCGATGCTGTGGAGGGTGACTTTAGTCGTGGTGAATTGGTGGTTTGCTTAGATGAGCAAGGTAATGAGTTCGCGCGTGGTTTAGTGAACTATAAATCAGATGAAATTGCTTTAATAAAGGGATGTTCTAGTGAGCAGTTTCTTGATGTTTTGGGTTATTGTGATGATGAAGATCTTATTCACGTAGATAATTTAGTCTTAGTATAATTGTATGAGTGCACGTTTTACGTGTTAAATAATCGTTTTAGGTAGGGTATGAGTAAGCAAATCAGAGCAGTGTCTTTAATTTCAGGTGGATTAGATTCTATGTTGGCTACAAAAGCTATCATGGAGCAAGGGGTTCATGTTGAAGGGATTAATTTTTTTACAGGATTTTGTGTTGAAGGCCATACACATGCAATTCGTAAAAAAGATAAAGACAAGCCTAAACGTAACAATTCACTATGGGTTGCCGAAACATTAGGAATTAAACTTCATATAATTGATATTATTGAAGAATATAAAGACGTTTTGATTAACCCTAAGCATGGTTATGGCGCAAATATGAATCCTTGCCTTGACTGTAAAGTTTTTATGGTTAAGAAAGCGAAGCAATGGATGGAAGAAAATGATTTTGATTTCATTATTACAGGTGAAGTCATGGGGCAGCGTCCTATGTCACAACGTCGTGAAACCATGCCGATTATTTCAGCAGAATCAGGGGCGGATGATCGTTTAGTTCGTCCTTTATGTGCACAAAGTCTACCTGCAACTTTGCCTGAGCGGGAAGGTTGGATTCATCGTGATCAATTATTTGATTTTAGTGGGCGTGGTCGTAAGCCTCAAATGGCTTTAGCTAATGAATATGGGTTTACTGATTATTCGCAACCGGCAGGTGGGTGTTGCTTTTTAACAGATGAAAGTTATTCGAATAAATTAGTTGACCTATGGAAGTCTAGAGGCACAAAAGAATACGATTTAGATGATGTGATGTTATTAAAGGTTGGACGACATATCCGACCGAACCGTGATTTTAAAGTGATTGTAGCGCGTGAAGATGGTGAGGCGCGTTTTATGCAAGGCTATAAAAAAAGCTTTATCAATATGAATTGTGCTAGTCATAAAGGGCCATTAGCATTAATTGAAGGTGATCCTAGTGCTGAAGATCTGCATTTAGCGGCACAAATTGTTGCGCGTTATGGGCAAGGACGAGATGCGGAAGAAGTTGATGTTATGGTGAGAGATATGTCTGGAAATGAATCGATTTTACAGGTGAAACCTTTGGGCGTAGATGAGTTACCCAAGGAATGGTTTATATGAGCCAGTTTGAATTAGATGCGAGGCGCTTATTGTGCCCTTTGCCTGTTATACGCACGCAAGATAAAATTAAAACACTGGCTGTCGGCGATGTGTTGGTAGTCACTTGTACTGATCCAGGTGTAATGCAAGATATTCCTGCTTGGTCAAGAATCAATGGACATAAAGTATTGAGCACTGAGTCGGGTGAGTACGAATTTGTTATTACCATAGAGGTAGGGGAGTAATAGTGACTGATATTTATGATGCGCAGCAAATAGCTAGCTTAAAAAATAAAGTAACTATCGTGGGAGCGTTGGTTAATATATTTTTAACAATCATAAAAATTGGTTTTGGTATTTTAGGGCAGTCTGCTGCGTTAATTGCTGATGGAATACACTCACTATCTGACTTGGTTAGTGATTTATTGGTGTTGGTTGCGGTTAAATTGGGTGCGCGTGAAGCGGATCACGATCACCCGTATGGTCATCGGCGTTTTGAGACATTGGCAACCACTATTTTAGGTGTTGGTTTAATTGTTATTGCGTGCGGAATTGCTTGGGATGTTTACGAGCGTATTTTAACGCCAGAACGTTTACTTATTCCTCAGGCTAGTGCGCTTGGGATTGCGGCTATTTCGGTCCTAGCAAATGAGTGGTTGTTCCAATATACCAAGCGAGTTGCTAAAGTTACGCGTTCAAAATTATTATTAGCAAATGCATGGCATCATCGTAGCGATGCAATTTCATCAATTATCGTTTTAATTGGTGTTGCTGGATCTTTGTTGGGCTATATTTGGGCGGATGCCATTGCTGCAGTACTGGTGGCTGTCATGGTTGCTAAGATAGGATTTAATTTGGTGGCCGATAGTATTAAAGAATTAGTTGATACGGGATTGTCGCCAGAGTTGGTAAAAGAAATTCGTAAAGAAATTACAAAAATAGAGGGTGTTAATGAAATACATTTATTGCGCACTCGGCAGATGGGTGAAGATGCTTTAGTTGATGCACATATTGTTGTGGGTTCGCGTATCACGGTATCAGAAGGGCATATGATTGGTGATGTCGTACGCGATGTATTAATTGATAAATTTGATGATGTGCAAGAAGTGTTAGTGCATATTGATCCAGAAAATGATGAGCATAAAGAAGAGGATCATAAGAGTTTATTGAGAAATGAAATAGATGCTTTGTTAAATGAGTATTTAGCTGAGAATTATGGATTAATTGATGAGTTTCGAGTGCATTATATTGATGGTGGCGTTGAGATAGAGGTGATTTTGCCGGATACGCTTTTTAGTTTATCCCAGCAAGTGGGAACAATAAAAAACCGCTGTAAGGTTTTAGCTAAAGAAGTGTCACAAGTTAATAGTGTGATTGTGTTATTTAAAGCATAGAGATAGAAGAGAAAATTATGGCTGTAGGCAATGTAGAGTTTCCTGTAATGCATGCGATTTCTGGTATTCGCTTAGGTACTGCGAATGCGGGTATTAAGCAAACAGAGCGTGATGATATTTTGTGGGTAGAAATGAACGAAGGTGCAACTTGCGCCGCTGTTTTTACGCAAAATGCATTTTGTGCTGCACCGGTAGTAGTGGCGCGTGAAAATTTACAGCAAGAGCCCGCCTGCTTATTAATTAATTCAGGTAATGCCAATGCAGGAACGGGGGCGCAAGGGATGCTTGATGCGCAAGCGACTTGTCACGCGGTCGCTGAGTTGGCACAGAAAAAACCAGCACAAATTTTACCTTTTTCTACCGGTGTTATTGGTGAGCGTTTGCCCGTTACTAAATTAATAGCGGTGCTACCTAAAGCGCAAGCAAAGCTGCAGGAAGATAATTGGCATAATGCGGCAGATGCGATTATGACGACTGATACGTTTGCGAAAGGTTATTCAAAACGTACTGAAATACTGGGGCATACCATTACTATTACGGGCATCTCTAAAGGTGCCGGTATGATTCAACCGAATATGGCGACGATGCTGGGATTTATGGCGACAGATGTCAATATATCGCAGGAGTTGTTGCAATCAAGTTTATCAAGGGCCGCCGATCAGTCGTTTAATCGTATTACTGTTGATGGCGATACCTCGACTAATGATGCTTGTGTGGTGATGGCAAGTGGAAAAAGTAGCTTGCCTGAGTTATTGCCTAATACTGAAGCAATGGATTTATTTCAGCAAGCACTGCAAGATGCGTGTATGCAGTTAGCTGAAGCCATTATTCGCGATGGCGAAGGAGCGACTAAATTAATTAAGATTAATGTGCAGGAAGCAATAAATGAAGCTGAAGCGGTACAAGTTGCTAAAACAATAGCGCATTCCCCTTTGGTTAAAACGGCTTTTTTTGCAAGCGACCCAAATTGGGGACGTATTTTGGCGGCAGTGGGTCGGGCAGGCGTTGAGCAATTGGATGTTGAAAAGATATCTATCTATTTAGATGATGTTTGCATTGTCGAAAATGGTGCTTGCGCTACTACATACACAGAAGCTGCGGGCCAAGAAGTAATGAATCAGCAAGAAATTAATGTAACAGTGGTCTTGGGGCGCGGTGAAGTGATGCAGCAAGTACTGACTTGTGATTTTTCTTATGACTATGTGCGTATTAATGCGGAATATAGAACCTAAAGATGGCTCGATTAGATATAGCGGTTGCGGTTGTTAAAAATGAAAAAGGACAGATTTTAATTTCGCAACGAAAATTGGATGCGCATCAAGGCGGACTATGGGAGTTCCCTGGTGGTAAGTTTGAAAAAAATGAAACTGCGCATCAAGCATTAGTACGAGAACTGAAAGAAGAGTTAAATATAACAGTGGTAACATCGATACCATTAATTAATATTAGTTTCGATTACCCTACTGTTAATGTGCGCCTACATGTCAGGGTAGTTGAGTGCTTTACAGGGAGTGTAAAGAGTCTAGAAGGTCAACTATATAAATGGGTCGATGAAAACCAATTAACAGACTACTCATTTCCAGAAGCAAACCAAAGCATATTGAAAGCCATTGGCTTAACTAGGCATTACCCTATTATTAATAGTTCGGATATTAAAGAAGTATTAATTAGAGTAGATAGCCTTGCCGAGCGGGGTATAGGTTTGCTGCAAATTAGAGCGAAAGAGTTGCTAGAAGGGGATGTGGAGCAATTTTTTAGTCAGCTGGAAGAGAGGTGTGCTCAATTAGGGCTAGACTATTTGATTAATTCTGCAGTTATACGGGGCAATCAATATAAAGGCGGAGTGCATTTAACGTCTTATGATCTAATGAGTGTTAATAGTAAGCCGGAGTGCAAAGGATATGTGGCGGCATCTTGCCACAACTTAAAAGAATTACAGCATGCTGAAGTAATAGGCGTAGATTTTGTTGTTTTATCGCCGATAAAAGAAACAAAATCACACCCTGGTGCAGAATTGCTAGGTTGGGAGCGATTTGAGCAATTAGTTGCACAAGTTAATATACCTGTATTTGCGCTAGGTGGATTGGGTGAATCTGATTTAGATCAATCGCTTGCTGCGGGTTCTCAGGGGCTGTCCGGAATTAGTTTGTATAATTAAAAATAAACGCTTGACGGAAGTTGTGATGGTTGTATAATTACCAGCTCTTCAACGAAGTCTGTCGGGGAGTTGGATTTTAAAGGCGATTTGTTTTTGAGGTTTTGAGCTTAGGTTTTTACCTAATCTTTATTGTCTCTTCTTTATAATGAATTCGAATTTAACGTTTGTGAAAATAAAAGCTTGCTAAATTATTTCTTCTGGTTATAATGGTCGGCTCCTTAAGAGATTAAGGATTGATTCTTCGGAATCAGTTGAGGTTGGTTTTCTTGTTGGTTGAATGTTGATTTTATCGACTCTCAAATAACTTTGAAAATAAACGTTGACGACGAGTCTTTCCTCTGTATAATAGGCGGACTTGGTAGGGTTGAATGACTATTCATTCTGACTCTCAGCTCTTTAAAAACACAATCAAAATAATTTGTGTGGGTGCTTGTAGAGATTATTAATTTGTAATAAATAATCGATATAAGAATCTACA
>Ga0209290_1000124_pt1 | contig 74197 bp, 68 predicted proteins | sample EN1Hudsemesocosm_2_FD_184632 | JGI IMG/M metagenome (GOLD analysis project Ga0209290, IMG submission 184632) | Methane-oxidizing microbial communities from mesocosms in the Hudson Canyon - EN10B Hudson Canyon (SPAdes) (version 2) | ecosystem: Environmental > Aquatic > Marine > Cold seeps... | reverse complement strand
ATTAACCTGTTCTTGAGTAATGGGTTTTCCAGGCATAAAAATCTCGTGTTGATTAAGTATGCTGAAAGTTTACCAAAACCGGTCAAGTTAGTTGTCGCGAACCGGCCAAGCTAATTGTCGTCTAATAGCTATCTGCTATCTGCATAAGAAGAGTATATGGAATTTAAAAAACATTTTATTTTTAGCATACGCTCAAAAATCATGATGATAATTTTAGTATTGATTGTCCTTACATTGAGTAATTCATATTTTGTCTTCTTAACTGATGAAAATGCTGATGCTAGATTAGTATGGGTACAGCATAGTAATGAAGTAAGGTTAGAAAGCGAACGCTTTTTAAGTTTCATGAAAGATGCTGAAACTGGTCAACGGGGTTATTTATTAACAAATAATCCTAGCTATCTAACACCTTACGAAGTAGGACAAAATGAAGCATCAAAATCATTTAAAAAGCTATTAGCTTTAACGTCCGATAATCAACAACAGAAAAACAGATTAAGCATAATAAAAAACCTCTTATTACAAAAGTTTGAAGAGCTTAACCTAACTATCGAATTAACTTCAAAAAATGAGTCAGCCAAGGCTATAGAAATAGTCAATAGTGATAAAGGCAAACAAATTATGGATCAAATAAGGGCTGAAATTCAGTCTTTTACAGATATGGAGAACTTACTACTTGTTGAGCGTTCAAATGATTTTTATACTGAAAAAAATAATCTAAGAATAATACTTTTTATAGAGTTTCTTGGCACGATTATTCTAGTTATATTTATATGGTTTGCACTCAAAAATATGTTAATTAACCCACTAAATACACTAGTACACCTTACAGAAAAAATGCATTCTGGTGAAAAACTGAGTATTGATCATTTAGTAAAAAAAGATGAGATAGGGTTTCTAATAGCCTCGTTTTATAAAATGAATGAAAAAATTTATTCTTATACAGAAGACCTGGTTCATCAGGCACACTATGATAAATTAACGGCTTTACCAAATCGTACTTATGCATATGAAGCACTGTACGAAAAGACTAACAAACAAAACGCCTCTAAATTTAAAGTAGCCGTTTGTTTTTTAGATTTAAATAAATTTAAAACTGTTAATGATACACATGGTCATGATATCGGTGATGAACTTTTGAAAATTGCCAGTCAAAGATTAAAAGATAGCATTAGAGATGAGGATGTTGTTTGCCGCTTAGGTGGAGATGAATTTTTGGTCATATTAGACAACATTACGCATAGGGATCAAATTGAATATGTTTTGGAAGGAATCATCAAAGCATTTTCTGAACCAGTAACGATTAAAGGGATAAATATAAACCTATCCTCAAGTATCGGTGTATCAACCTTTCCAGATGACTCGGAGAATGTGACAGAACTTCTCAAGTTTTCTGATCTTGCTATGTATAGTGCTAAAGAAAATAAAACACATTTTAGTTTTTTTGATAAAGAATCAATGCTAGATGTTAAATGAAATATCTTAGTAACAGTGCATAATTTTATGTAGAAACAGCCTTGTAGATTTATTTTACACAGGTTAATAATTAAAAGAGTTCAATATCGCCTTCATGATTAGCTTCTTCCAGCACGCCTTCAGTAACCAAGTCTTCATAAAAAAACAGTTTATTTCTGCCATTTTCTTTAGCGTAGTATAAAGCTTGGTCAGCACGCCCAACAATATCACTCGGGATTGCATGTTGCTCTATAATCTGTGTTGCACCAATACTGATTGTTACCTGGCCTACTTGAGGAAAATTAAATTGCTCTATGGCTACCCGAAATCGCTCAAAAACCTCTTTTGCTTCCTGTTGATTATCGACCTTTAAAATTGCAATGAACTCTTCACCACCAAAACGAAATAACAAATCTTTTGGTCGAAAGGTTTGTTTCATTATTTGTGAGAGCATAAGTAAAACCTCATCACCATAGACATGACCAAACGAATCATTAATTCGTTTAAAATTATCAATATCTAAAATAGCCAACCAAGACTCCACTACATTTTTATTTTTTCGTTTTTCACAACCTGTATAAGGGGGCTCTTCATAAATGCTATGAAGGGTGTCTTGTATTTTTGAAATATTTTCTTCAAAGGTTTTTCTGTTGAGTAAACCAGTGAGCTTATCTTTTTGGTTTTCTTCTAATAAGCTATGAAAATTTTGTGAAATATTTAACAAGCTAGTTATAATCATGTTTTCAGATTCAGTTGGCAGTTTATGTAGCTTTAACGCTAAATAACCAACATTACCTAGTAGTCCTGCAATAGGATAAACCACCTGAAATAGGTTGTCAGTCTGAGTTGAGTATATCTTGCCTGTTGTATCTATCCAGTTTTTTGCTCGTTTGATTTCTGCTGGAATTTCAATATTTGCAATATAGATTTCTTTAGATTCTGAAGTTTTATGCCCGCTATCAGATTGTTCGGCCTCTGATGAATAGCGAATTAAGCGGCAAGGCTCCTGAATATTGTTGAATTTGTAAATGCATATGTCTTCTGTTTTCAGCATATCTGCTAAAGTCTTTAAGAAGCTAAATTCAAAAGCATCAATATCTCTTATTGATGTTAAGGAAGCCACTTTGTGCAAAATAATACGTGAACCAGTAGAAGTTTTTTTTGTCATTGGTTAAAATTCTTTTATATCTAAAAGTGACTTGGATTTTACGCTTTATACATTAATATTTCAGTATATTCTTAACGTTGAGGCTGGTTAATTCAGGTAGTCCCTACAAAAATAGTTGCAGGTAGTAAAATCAATAAGTTAAGCGAAGAAATGTTCATTGATATGATTTACGATTGCATTAATAATCAATGCGTTGAAAATTATAATTTGTATGCTTTCGCTTCATATTAACTAACCTGCATTGATTTGTAGGGACTATCTTGATTCATAACTGACTGCTTAGGGTCGATAAGAGCCAGTCAGTAAATCTATGGGCTACTTACTTTTTATGCCCACGCCAAACCATCCATCTTATAAGAAAAGGTTCATCCCGAGCCTTTCTTATAGGATAATTCAATGCTGTCAAAAGTAGTTCAACAGACACCATTCAAGTGTCTATTCCGAGCCACCTCTTAATACAACCATAGAGTTCACCGATTCATTGCCCGAGTGTTAGTAGTTATCGCTGGTAATTACAAGTGATGCAGTGTTGCTTACAATCTCAGAAAACCGAGTTACACTGCATTAGGCCGACTAAGTTTATTTAATAAAAAAAAGTCCAGGAGTGATACAGATAGCAAGAGAGTAAATAAAATATGGGACAAAGTTAAAAATTTACAAGAAACAACCCGCACTTAAAATTAGTTATCAAAAAAATTGCGACTCAAAAGAAAATGGAAGTTGAACTTGAGAAATACGATTAAAGAAAGGTATGAAAATATCATGTACGCATAATATCCGTACATGATAACATCAGTATATGAGTAAATTGCTTTGAGTCGAGGGGAATACAATGAGTTCAATTTCTACACATGACCAGCGCTTAGATATGCGTATTGATTTAGAAACTAAGCAAATGGCTGAAAGAGCTTCAGCGGCATTAGGGTGCTCTTCCTTAACAGAGTATATCACGCGCTTGATTCGTGATAATTCACCTGGCATCATTCAGCAGCAAACTGAAATTACACTCTCTAATCAGCAGTTTGATCAATTTATATCGCTGTGTGAAGATGAAACAATAAAGCCTAGCGCATCATTATTGCAGGCCGCACGGCAATTAGATAAAGAAGGTTATTAATGGCCTTTGCTGCACAGTTCAAATTACTTGACCCTAAGCTCCATGCGAATAAAGTGTTCGACTGTGGTAATGATGAGATGAATCAGTTTTTGAAGCGCTATGCGGATAAAAATAGAAAACTCGGCTTAAGTTCTACTTGGGTGCTCGCTGAGCGGTATGGTGATGAAAGCGATCAAAAAATGAAGCTAGGGTCTTATTACACGCTGGCCTCATCAACTGTGAGGCCAGCAGATATTCCGCATGATAAGAAACTACCTGCTTACCCGGTGCCCGTTGTACTATTAGCAAGAATTGCAGTAGATAAGCATTATCAAAAGCAAGGGCTCGGTACAAAGACTTTAATTACAGCGTTGCGTAAAGCGGCTGAATTAACAGAAAAAGGGTTGCCAGCTTTGGGAGTGGTACTCGATGTACTAGACCGTGATGCGCTATCCTTTTATCAAACATTTGATGACTTTCAGCCTTTTGATAATAATCCGATGCGCTTGTTTATCTCAATGAAGGTGATTAATCAACTAGGCTAGTAAGTATTGAAAGCCGGTTAAATGCTACTCAATTTGAGTAGTATCAAAGGTGCAAGAGATAAGTAAGAAGGCGATTACTCATACAGCAGTAATAGAATGGGCTAATAAATTTAGTGCGAATAATGCAATAAATAAAGGTAATTTATTAGGAGCAGAGAAAAGCATATTTCCTGGGTACTGATAAAGTAAAGTTTCAGAATAAGTGTCGCTTGTATGCCGCCTACGGAAGATAGGATTTATAACATACTAACATTCATCCGTTTTGCGCCCCAATCCCCTGGTTTTTCAGCGAAATGTCCTGCACATTGAGTGCCGCAAGCAGTACATGCGCCTGAATTATCCAAATTCCATTCAGATAATTGATACCAATCGCGGCCTATTAATAATTGCCCACAATGATGGCAATAGGTGCTTTCTGCCGATTTATGATGCACATTACCGATATAAGCATAATGAACGCCATTTTTTAAAGCAATATCGCGCGCTAATAATAATGAAGTGAGTGGCGTTGCGGGCGTATCTAACATTTTCCAATCAGGGTGAAAGGCGGTAAAGTGCATAGGCACATCGTGGCCTAGGTTTTCCACGACCCACTGGGTCATTTGCTCTAATTCAGCCGCAGAGTCATTTTCGCCAGGAATAATTAAGGTGGTTAATTCCAACCAGACTGATGTTTCATGCTGTAAATAACATAAGGTATCTAATGTTTCGGCTAAATGAGAGCCAGTTATTTTGTGATAAAAACGCTCAGTAAATGCTTTCAAATCGATATTTGCCGCGTCCATATACTGATAAAATTCGGCTCTGGGTTCGGGACAAACATAGCCTGCGGAAACGGCAACGGATTTTATGCCTAATTCACGACAAGCAATCGCTGTGTCTATGGCATACTCATGAAAAATAACCGGATCATTATAGGTGTAGGCAACACTTAAGCAACCGAGCTCAGCCGCCCTTTGGGCAATCCTTTCCGGCCCGGCAATACTCATAATATCGTCCATTTGCTGTGACTTACTAATATCCCAGTTTTGGCAAAATTTGCAGGCTAAATTGCAGCCGGCTGTGCCAAAGGAAAAGACTGAGGAACCTGGATAAAAATGATTTAATGGTTTTTTTTCTATGGGGTCGATGGCAAAGCCACTGGAGCGCCCGTAACTGGTCAAAACGATCTGTTGATCTTGATTTTTTCGAACAAAACACAAACCGCGCTGAGCGTCATGCAATTTGCAAAATCGTGGACATAAATCACATTGTATACGCCCATCACCTAAGTCATGCCAATAGTGAGTGGCGACAATTGTTTCCGAGTTAGTTTTAGTATACATAGCAGACCTCAGCAGTTTAGATGTGCAGCAGAATATTAAATGACTAGAGAATATTTTAAGTATATAGAAAATGCGATAGATGCTTGTAATTTAACACTAACTGGCTTATACAGGGTATAAAAAGAGATTAACAATGGGGGAGTAAAATCATGAAAAGTATACGTCAGCCCGCAGTGGCTGGTTCATTTTATCCTGATAGCCCGAAGGTATTAAGCACTATGCTTAGCGCTTATCTTGAACAAGCCATGCCGTCAGCTAAAGCACCAAAAGCGATCATTGTGCCGCATGCCGGCTATGTTTATTCCGGTGCCTGTGCGGCTCAGGCCTATGCGCGATTATCCTCGCAACATGCGCTTATTAAACGGGTGGTTTTATTAGGCCCGTCACATCATGTGGGATTTACCGGTCTTGCATTATCAAGTGCGGATGCTTTTAATACGCCTCTTGGTGATATACCACTCGATAAAAAATCGATAGTCTCTTTATTGCACTTTCCTTTTGTTGAATATCTTGATCAAGCGCATACCTTAGAGCATAGCTTGGAAGTGCAATTGCCATTTTTACAAATGACGCTAGATGACTTTAGCTTAGTTCCAATCGTGGTCGGTGATTGTCCGGCGGAACAGATAGAGCAAGTATTGGAACTGTTTTATGGTCAGCCAAATAGCTTAATCGTTATTAGTTCAGATCTTAGTCATTTCCATGATTATGCGACAGCGCAACGACTGGATCAGGCGACCAGCGAAAAAATAGAAAACCTTGATTACCGACATTTAGATTATGACAGTGCCTGTGGCCGAGTGCCGGTTAGTGGCTTGCTTGCGTTGGCGAAAAATAAATCATTGCAAATTAAAACCATTGATCTTAGAAATTCAGGTGATACTGCGGGCGATAAAAGCCGTGTGGTCGGGTATGGTGCTTATGTTATTAACTAAGGCACAACAGCAGCAATTATTACAAACAGCGAAAGATTCTATTGCTTATGGCTTAAAGCATGGTCAAGCTTTGCCTATCAGCAGCGAAGATTATGCCCCTGAATTACAAGAAATACGTGCAAGCTTTGTTACTTTAGAAATACAGCATCAATTGCGTGGCTGCATTGGTATGTTAGATGCAGTGCGCCCCTTGATTGTCGATATTGCTGACAATGCATTTGCCGCAGCTTTTAGAGATCATCGTTTTCCTGCGGTATCAGAGGCAGACTATACGCAATTGGAAATTCACCTGTCTATATTAACTAAGCCAAAGCTCATAAGTTTTTATTCTGAGGAGGATTTATTGCGCCAAATACGGCCGAATATTGATGGTTTAATACTACAAGAAGGTGACCAGCGGGGCACATTTTTACCTTCGGTATGGGAATCTTTGCCTGAACCTAGTGACTTTTTACGTCAGCTTAAGCAAAAGGCTGGATTTAGCTCTGATTATTGGTCAGATTTAATAAAAGTTTTTCGTTATGAGTGCGATATTATTTCTGAGTAAATAACGAGCAAATATTTTGTACAGCAGTAGTAAAAATGAAGCTATTAGTGATTGTCTAGCCATATAACTTAAGTGTTAGGAAAATATGGCTAGTAATGGTTGCTGAGGTAAATGTAATGGCTGATTTATTTCCTATAATCGTCTGGATTGATTTGGTATTTTTTTAATTTGTTATAAACAGCCCGAGTTGAAATTTCCATACAGCTGGCAATTTGTTTAATATCGCCTTGATACTGCTGTAAAGAAACTTGTAAAAATGCCTGTTCAACCTTTGCAATCGCTTGCTCTCTTTTTTGTTTCCAATTGATAGTGGTGCTGCTGGGCTCAGCTATATCCAGTTTTAATTCTGTTATTTCGCTTCCTGTGGTAAATAATAAACTGCGTTCCAGCGTATTTTCTAACTCTCTGACATTGCCTGGCCAATGATACGCTCTAATCTTTTGCATGACGGTAGCACTAACAGCCACAACTGATTTATTATGTTTTTTACTCATACGTTGTAAAATTAAATCAATCAGGGCAGGTAGGTCTTCTGGCCGTTCATATAGGGAGGGTATTTCTAGTTGCACAACATTAATACGATAATACAAATCCTTTCGAAATAGACCTTGCGCCATTTTTTCTTGAAGATTGGCGTTGGTTGCAGAAATAAGTCGCACATCGACCTGTAGCGCTTGATTACCTCCCACTCGTTCTAGTTCACCTTCCTGTATTACTCTGAGTAAGCGCGTTTGTGCTGCTGCTGATAGAGAGTCTACTTCATCCAAAAAAAGAGTTCCGCCTTCAGCCCGTTCAAAAACACCTTTATGAACTTCTATCGCGCCGGTAAATGCGCCTTTTTCATGACCAAACAAAGCGCTTTCCAGCAAACTTTCTGCGATTGCCCCACAATTAATTGGCACAAAGGCTTTATTGCCACGATCACTCATTGCATGTATCGCGCGTGCGGCGAGCTCCTTACCAACCCCAGTTTGCCCTTGGATCAATAGTGTCGCTGTCGTAGGTGCAATGACTTCTATTGATTGCAGTACTTTCTTCATTCCCGCTGAATGCGCAATAATTACGGGAGGTTGATGCTTTCTCTCTAGCTTTTGACTTTGTTTACGCCAGATTTTTAGCATACTTTCTTCTATTCTAGAATGCAGCGCATCGAAATTCTTATCCTGTTTATGTTTATTCTTATCATCCCGATATTCAGTTCCTTGCTTGTTTTTTGCAAGTTCAGGGCTAAGGTGAATATAAACTTCACAACAGTCATCGTGCTGAGCAATGCTTTTAGCTATTTCTACTTTGGCATAGCCAAAATTTCGCGCGGCAATACCACCAAAGACGCTGGATGTCATACCACATAATTCGGGAAAATTAACCACTTCTTCACCGAAAGGGCAGCGAGTGTTGCACACGCAGATACTATCTTGATTACTGGAAGATAATGAAAAGTTACCGCCAATATTATTTTTAAGCCCTAAAATCAATTCGATATAGCTTTCAATATTCAAGGCATTTTTTTTGTTAACGCTCTCGTTGCGATACACCTCTTCAAAAAAGCAACCTGCGGTTAGTGCAATATTTTCAATGAGTTGCTGGCATTGCTCCTGCCCTAGCTGCTCACTTGCATGCATCAGTTCGATGATAAACGTTTGCAAAAAAGCAATAGGCGTTAAGTCGGAAAGAGAACTATTAGGCATGAGATATTCCTGAAGTTTGTTTTCAACGATTGAAGCATAGCTTCACAATGTAAGCAAATAAAAAATATAAGTCATTGTTTTATATTCCCAAGTGAAATGGTATGGAATATGCTTCTATACTCGCTAAGGCCAGAATAAATAATGCAAAATCCTATTTTCATGGTCTTGAGGTATAAAAATAATAATAAAAATAAAAACGAGGTTCCAACATGAGCACTGAAAAACCCCCTTTAAATCCACATCCTCTAAGTGAATATGTCGCCTGGGCTGGTAATCGTAATCGTGAACCGATCTTAGGTGTCTTAAAAGAAAAATTACCCAAATATTCTGGACGAGTATTAGAGATGGCCAGTGGTAGTGGCATGCACATCAACTACTTTGCACCGCACTTTGAGCATTTGCATTTTCACCCCTCGGATAGGGATGTAGAGGTTTTTGATAATATTAAAGACCTGAACGATGCGCATGGTAATGACAATATAGCGGACCCGGTTCATCTCGATTTAACCAAACCAGAAACGTGGTTTAATGAAGAAATGAAAGGCTCTTTTGCTTCTATTTTCTGCATTAATATTTTTCAGGTTGCGCCTATTTCAATTGCTGATGGCATGATGGAGTGCGCAGAACACTTACTCAATAAGGATGGTTTTTTGTTGATTTATGGTCCTTTTCAGGATGAAGGTCACTTTTCAACAGAATCAAACCAAGAGTTCCACAATACTTTAAGTGCCGCTGGCGTTCCTGAGTGGGGCTTAAAAGATGTTGCTGATTTAAAAGCGGCTGCAGCAAAGCATGGCTTGGAATTAAAAGAACAAATTAATATGCCGGCCAATAACTTTTCTCTTATCTTTGGAAGAATCTAATTATGTCAAAAATACTCAATGAAGTTTTACTCGCCAACCGTGACTATAGCAACGGCTTTGACAAAGCTGATTTAGCTATGCCGCCAGGGCGTCAATTTGCCATTCTCACCTGTATGGATGCCAGACTAGATCCTGCCAAATATGCGGGCCTTGCGGAGGGTGATGCACATGTGATTCGTAATGCCGGTGGTCGTGCTAGCGATGATGCCATACGCTCTCTAGTGATTTCCTACAAGCTTTTAGGTACCCGTGAATGGTTTGTTATTCATCATACGGATTGCGGCATGGAAACCTTTAACAATGAAATTATGAGTGACCTACTTGATAGTAGTTTAAGTACCTCGTCAGTTGATGCTGAGGGTTGGCATGATTGCTGTGACGGCCCAGGCTCAACAGAAGGCAAATATATCAATTGGCTAACCATTCAAGATCAAGCAACAAGTGTGACTGAAGACGTCACTAGAATTAAATCGCACCCCTTAGTTCCTGCAGATATTCCGGTTTATGGTTATATTTATGATGTTAAAACAGGCAGCTTAATTGAAGTGCCTACAGCAACTGAAGTTGGCAAGGCAACATAATGAGCCAACGAAACTCAGCCGTTATTATTGGCGTTGGGCCAGAACGTGGCTTAGGCGCGACACTGGCAAAACACTTTGCAGCAAAAGGCTTGTATGTTTATATCGCTGGGCGTAGTGAAGAAAAATTACAACAAGTGGTTAATCGTATTGTAACAAATGGCGGTCAGGCAACTGCCGTGCTAGCTGATGCGACTAAAGAGTGCGATATTAACCATTTGTTTAATGTTATTCACCTTGATGGCGCTATATTACAACTTGCTGTCTACAATGTAGACAGCAATATTCCTGCACCTATATTGGAAACTGAAGCCGAAACGTTCACTAGCTTATGGCAACAAAATTGTTTGGGTGCGTTTTTATTTGCTAAAGAAGCAGTTGAGTGTATGCAAGTTAATAATAAAGGGACGCTTATTTTTACCGGTGCGACTGCATCCTTACGCGCAAAGCCGCCGTTCACAGCATTTGCATCGGCAAAAGCGGCATTGAGATCATTAGCGCAGGGCTTAGCGAGGGAATTTTCCCCTCAAGGTATTCATGTTGTACATACTATTATTGATGGTGTGATTAATGGTGATCGTGCTGAACAACAATTTCCGGAATATTACCAATCTAAAGGTGAGGAGGGACTGTTGAAGCTGGAAGCAATTGCCGATACTTATTGGTCTTTGCATTGCCAGCACCCGAGTGCATGGACACATGAATTAGACCTTAGGCCTTTTAAAGAGCCTTTTTAGGGGAAAATAATCACTGAAAAACTTAACTTGCAATTACAAGGCAGCTATTTTTAAATCGGTAACATGCGAAATGTAGTGTCCGTGCATTTGGTTGCGAAGATAGCTGTAAATTATTGCTCGCTTGGTATGTGAATGAGCGGTGGTGAAAGATACCCTAATGTTTGATGAACTAGGGGGCGTTCATAAGTAATGAGTGAATTACCAAAGTGCTTTCAGGGTAGTATTCAGCCTTATAATTATTATTAGTGGCTTATCTTTCTCTGGATAAGCCTAAATAAGCTTGATTAATCAATGAGAAACAATAAAAATAACCCTGTTATTTTCCATTGTGTTATTTGAGGATAACTTAGCGTGAATCCTCGCTATACCACTAGTTACACACATTTCCTGTGGATAAGATTGTGTGTAATTTTTGCGTAACTAGTTAAACCTACTGTATTCAAAGGCTGATGTTTAAATCGTACAAAATTTATACAATTATTTTGTTTTCGCCCGTTAGTATTTAGACTCCTGAGCCGAGCAAGGCTTTGAGTTTCAATTTATCCATTGCTAGCATGCGGGAATGACAGGAAGTGGATTTCTGCATCTTGACGTCGTTTGGGTATATAGTGCAGTCATAACAACATTTTTAAATATCCCTAGCAACACAATAACCAAGGATACATTATGTATAAAACTATCACTGTATTAGCTCTGTTAAGTTTATTTTCGCTATCGGCGTGTGAAGATATGAAAATGGATAGAAAGGTTTCTCAGGAAATTACTCTAGAGTAATACATACACACACCTTCGATAACTGAGCTGATCTTGTCGTACGAGTCATGCTTTTAATTGCTATTAAAGGCTACTTTAAAGAAAACTTAATAATTCTGTAACTTCTCATTATTGTAGAGGGAATCGTCATCCCCGAGGTCTTTTATCGGGGATCCATTGCTGGAAATATAGATTCCTGCTAAAAGCATGCAGGGATGACATTTTTTGTATTATTCTGTGCTGGTGGATAATAAGAAGTTACATAATTCTTATTTAACTCCTTTAAATTGTTTAACTATCTATGAAAACAGTACTCATCATTGGTGCTTCTGGTCAGGTCGGGCAAGCAATGCTGCAATTGGCATTACAAGATCCTGATATTTTGAAGGTGGTTGCACCATCACGACGCCCATTGCCCGCGCATGCCAAACTGGAAAACCCCATTGTCGATTTTGATAAACTGCCAAAAGATGCAGCCTGGTGGAAAGCTGATTTTGCCTTGTGCGCGCTGGGAACTACGTTACGACAGGCAAAGTCCAAGGCCGGATTTTACCGCGTGGATCATGACTATGTACTTACTATTGCTCAATTGGCGCATCGAGCAGGAACGCCAGCATTCGGGCTGGTTTCTTCGCTAGGCGCAAACCCAGCATCTCGAATTTTTTATCTCAGAGTTAAGGGCGAGACTGAACAGGACATCGCCGTTTTGGGGTTTGATTCGCTTACCATTGCAAGACCCTCGTTATTGATCGCTGGTCCAAGATCTGAGCGTCCCCTCGAAGGCATTGGGCTATTTATTGGCAAGCACATGGCCGCATTACTTCCGCGTCGATACCGGGCGGTACCAACGCAGCAGGTTGCAAGGGCATTGCTAAAGGCAGGAATTAGTAATTCGGCTGGGTTTCACGTAATCGAATCAGAGCAGCTGCCGGATTAAAACCAAAAGGGGAGTATTGTTTGAAATATTCAGTGCCCGTTATGGCTGGTTAGTGATCATTCAGCGTACTTGCTGTTCACACAAAACTGTATGGCGACTTTCAGCCAGTAAAATGCATTCGTAAAGAAGGATGGTTTCTTATGTGAAACCTAAGAGCTGAGTGTTATCACTATCTGTTAATCATATTTTAAATACAGGTTATCCCGTTTACAGTTATTGGCTTTAAACTGTATTGTCGACAAGATCCGCGTGTTAGCATGTATGATGTTCGGGTTTGGATAATAACTTGTTAACTGTCTTGGAGTATCGCTAAATGAATAGCATCGACCTATTCGTAAAGAACTGGAGCAGTAAAAATCATATGGCTCCAATAAATAGCAATGATATTGCCGAGCTTGAATCAAAATTTAATGCTTTTTTACCCGATTCGTATAAGTATTTAATATCTACCTATGGTTTGGTGCACTCACCCAATGTATTAACTAAAATTTGTGATTTAGATTCCGATATTTCTGAAGTACAAGATTTCTTAAGCCTAGAAGATGTATATTCACTATCAAAGCTATATGAAATGAGTGGTATGCCGAAAGGCCATATTTTGTTTGCGTCTGACTGTAAGGGCAACATGTTTTGTTTCAAATTGACGGATTGTGTAAGTAAGCAAATAGATTTACCGGTATGGTTTTTTGACCATGATTTACGTACCGTTAAACAAGTTTCTAATTCTTTCATCGGATGGCTAGATGAGTTCAATAACCTTTAAGGCGGCGACCCAATTTATGGAAAAATTAGTTGTACTTGTTGATGTGCAGAATATTTATTACACGACCAAGCAGACTTATAATTGTAATTTTGATTACAATAAATTTTGGGCGAAAGCCACTTCAAATAGGCAGGTAATAAAAGCGATTGCTTATGCGGTAGATCGTGATGATGAAAAACAAAGGCAATTTCAAAATATACTGAGAGCAATTGGTTTTGAGGTAAAGCTCAAGCCCTTTATTCAAAGGGTTGATGGCTCAGCAAAAGGTGATTGGGATGTAGGTATAACTATCGACGCAATAGAGTATGCAAAAGAGGCCGATGTAGTCGTATTAGCATCAGGTGATGGAGACTTTGATTTACTGGTTGATAAAATTCGTAAAGATCTAAATGCAACAGTAGAGGTCTATGGTGTCCCTAAACTTACATCTACCTCACTCATTAATTCCGCATCAAAATATATTCCAATTAATGAGAGTTTATTATTAAATGCACCGAAAAGATAAGTCCCAAATTCCTAATAAGCGGTTGCAGATGGCTAAATCGAGCGTTATTTCATGCAAAAATAATTGATCGAACGTCGCCTTTGGGTCGAGTACTGACTATTGAGTCTAGACTTATAAGTTGTTACAAAGCTACGATTTTGAATGGTCGCTTGTCTGCCAAAAGCAGCGACCTATAATTTACTTGTAACTCAATTTCCATTTTATTAACTGATGTTACGCAAGCTTACTTAAATTCTCATTAAGTTAAGCCTATCAAGAGTGGGGCACAGCCTCTTTAGTCTGCTTTACGTGAAGGCTAAAGCCTTCGCCCCAAATATTGGAGCGCTGACCTTAGTCCGTCTTTTCAAAAATAGACTAAAGCTCTGCATTTTCAGATAAGAGCCTCTCTATTGCGTAGCTATTTTGCGTAACATCAGTTATTAAGTTTGGGGTTGTATTCATTTAGCTTAGTAGTTAAGGTACATCTAAGCCTAGTTGAAGGCAAAAAACTTGATTACTGACTCCCTATGCAATTAAAATTTTCCTTAAAGTCATGCCCAACACTAAGCTTCTTTATTTTATTGGGACTAGTAGCCTCTATTAGTTCATATATAATTCTTGAACGAATTAATACTGAACGTTCTTTTTCCCTAATTAAACATGAGTCCTCTGAGCGAGTTTTAACTATCCAACGCGCTTTTGCTTTAAGTCAATTAGCGATAGAAGCCAGTCAGTCATTTTTTTCTTCTATTGATGATATTGACTACTCAAAATTCAAAAGATTTTCTTCGCCCCTAATTGCTAAATCCCCTGGCATCCATGCGATAGAGTGGATCCCTCGCATAAAACAGTCAGACGTTAATAAGTACCTTTCTAAAATTCAAGGCGAGAGTTTTTCGGATTTTAGATTGACTGAAAAAAGTGCTAATGGGGCGTTGATTGATGTACTCAGTCGTCAAGAATATTATCCTGTTTATTATATAGAGCCCTATGTAAGTAATGAAAAAGCACATGGCTTTGATTTGGCATCTAATCCGGCAAGGCTTGATGCACTTTCAAAGGCTAGGGATACAGGAGAAAGCATAGCAACAGAAAGGATTAACCTTGTTCAGGTGAAGCAAGATAATTACGGCTTTCTTATTTTTTCCCCCGTGTATAGCACGATTATGTCTGATAATAGCTCTATTTCAGACAGACAAAATTCAATTAAAGGCTTTGCATTAGGTGTTTTTGAATTTAACGAAATTATTAACGGAGCTGTCAAAATTTTTGAGGGTAATGAATTTTATTATCAGCTTTTAGATATAAGTGATTTAAAAGACAAGCAGTTATTGTTTAATAATATTCCTGAGGACACCATTGAAAGCGATATTAATGCTCAGACATTGAATTTCTCAGAAATTAAATACGCTTCCTATAATAAAGATATTGAGTTTTTAGGAAGAATTTGGCGTATTACTTGTGTCCCATCAGCACTCTACAAAAACAAGTATAAAACTTATTTTCCATTATTGGTTATGTTTTTGGGGATACTTTTAACTTGCATTTTCAGCTATGTTTTTTATAAACGCATGCATGAAGAACATAGAATAAAGCAATTAGTCGAACAACAAACATCAAAGTTACTGCAAATAGGTGAACGCCTTGAATTTGCAATAGAAGGTGCACAACTTGGGTTATGGGAATGGAATATTACGACGGGTGAGCTTTATTGGTCTGATCGAATAGCGCCATTATTTGGTTATACCGATGTTTATTTAGAAACTAGTTATGATAATTTTGTCGCAGCAATACATGCTGATGATAGAGCGTCAGTATTATCAGCTATAAATAGCTGTATTGAAGAGGGAGAAACTTACAATATAGAACATCGTGTGGTTTGGCCCGATGGTCAAATTAAGTGGGTACAAGAGACAGGAAATGTTGTTCGCGATAAAAAAGGTATTGCGTTAAAAATGATTGGTGTTGTAGAAGATATTCATCATCGTAAATTAACTGAAGAGTCATTAAGAGAAAGTGAGGAAAAATACAGACGTTTATTTGAATTATCAGAAGACCCTATGTGGTTAATTGTTGGTGATAATTTTATGCTCGCTAATAAAGCAGCAGCACAGATACTTGGCTATAAAAGTACTGGTGAACTAATTAATATCTCGCCTTCATTATTATCGCCTGAATACCAAGATGATGGGCAACTGTCATTTATAAAAGCAAATGAAATGATGATTAAGGCATATCGTAATGGCTATCACCGATTTGAGTGGCTACATACAAAGAAAAATGGACAAAATTTTCCTGTTGAGGTTACTTTAACCCGTATTCCCTACGAAGGTGCTGAAGCATTGTTTTGTGTGTGGCGTGATATAACAGAAGCTAAATTGCAACAAGCGCAACTAACGACTGCAAAAGAAGAGGCAGAGAAGGCTAATCAAGCCAAATCAGATTTTCTTTCTTCAATGAGTCATGAGTTAAGAACACCGATGAACGCGGTACTTGGTTTTTCAGAGTTATTAGCGACAGATATTCAAGCACCTCTAACAGAAGATCAATTAGAATCTGTAGAGCAAATAATCGAAAGCGGCAAGCATTTATTAAGCCTTATTGATGATGTTCTTGATTTATCAAAGATTGAATCAGGTAATAATGAGGTATCTATTGAAACAATAGATACTAATACATTGGTATCACAGGTACTTTTACTAATACAGCCTCAAGCTGAACAGAATGGAATTACTTTAGAAAACAAAGTATCTAATAATAGCTCTTTTAAAATACGAGCCGATCAGAAGAAACTAAAACAAGTCTTACTCAACCTGTGCTCAAATGCTATTAAATACAATAGCGAGAATGGGATGCTTACTATTTCATGTAATGAAGTAAGTGAAAATAAAATAAGGTTCAATGTAAGTGATACGGGTAAAGGTGTTCCTGAAGAGTTGTTCCCAAACTTATTTGAACCGTTTGACCGTTTAGATAAAGCCAGTTCCAATATTCAAGGAACAGGGATTGGTTTGACTATTTGTAAACAACTGGTTGAACAGATGGGTGGTGCAATAAGTGTATTCACAAACCCAGATAAAGGGTTAACATTTTGGGTCGAATTTGATAAAGGTTCAGGTAATTAATGAATGTTTGATTAGGATCGATAGTGATCATTCAGAGTACTTGCTTTTTACTCAAATCCTTACAAAATTATATGGCGACTTTCAGCCATAAGCGGACAAAGACAAAATATCTCTCATATTTTTATTTTGGATACAGGCTGAGTTTGACACGGAATTAATAACGTAGTAATTTACTTGGTTATTATTTTAGCTAGGAAAAAGTCATGCTTCACTCCCCAAAACTTTCTGAAATTATCGTCGACCTTCCAGATTGTATTAGTGTTAATGCCTCTATGCCATTATTACAAGCAATGGAGAAAATGCAGAAAAATAAAGTGACTGGTTTGGTAGTCGTTGAGGGGAGCTGTCCCATTGGAATCTTAACTGAACATGATCTTATGAAAGTGATAGCAGGGGGCGTATCGCCTGATACGCAGATTGTTGGTAGTGCGATGACGAGTCCAGTGGTCAGTGTGTCTTATCAACTAGACTTCTTCGAGGCTTACCATGTTTGTGTACAAAAAAACATTCGCCACTTAGTCGTGCTAGATGAAGCGGGAGAGCTCTTTGGTATGGCAAGTGAAAGTGACTTTCTCCGAGCATTAGGTATGGATGTTATGGCAAACTTTCATATGGTTGAGGACTGTATGACACAAATACCATTATTGTTGCCACCCGATATCACGACTATAGAGGCTCTTCGCCGCATAAATTTAGATAAAGGACGTGCAGGTATTATCATCAAGGATGGAAAACCTGTGGGCATATTGACCGAACGTGATATCTTGCATCTTGGGCTTTCTCAGTCAGACTTAAATCGTCCGCTAGAAACCGTGATGATAAGCCCTATATTGACTGTGCTTCATTCAGCAACCATCTATTTTGCGATTGATTTAATGCGTAACCATAAAATACGTCGGCTTGTTGTTGTGGATGAAGAGGGGCTTGCTGTTGGCTTGCTTGGTGAGCATGATATCGTTAAACAAATTGATAATCGTTATGTGGATTTTTTGACATCTGTTATTAATAAACAGCGGACAGATATCAATTATGCACGTAAGCAGCTTAACGAAAGCGTGGTGCTAACGAGCATTCTCGATGAGTCTTTAGACATAGGAGTGGTTGCTACTGATATAGAAGGCACCGTGCAATACCTCAATCCTGAAGCAGAAAAACTGATTGGCTTCGATTCTGAATCTGCAAAAGGGAAAAATATGATTAATCTTGCTCGTCAATCAGGTTTAGGCGAGGAGCATATAAACTCAGGAATGAAGGCGGCTAGTAGCGGTGAACGATATTTATTTGAATCGCTTACTCACAAAAATTATGTGAACCAACTGATACGAGGGCGTATAGCCCCTATCCATGATGATAAATATGAGCATTTAGGTTATGTGCATACATTAAAAGACATTACAGCACACAAGGAAGCTGAAATAAAGTTACGTCAAGCCGCCTCTATATTTGATAATACAGTTGAAGGCGTGATGGTGACTAATTCTCTCGGTGATATCCTCTCTGTCAACCCAGGTTTTACAAACATTACTGGTTACTCGGAAGATGAAGTGGTTGGTAAAAATCCGCGCATACTAAGCTCGGGACGTCAGAATAAGGCGTTTTACCAGCGTATGTGGAAACATGTAGTGGATAGTGGATATTGGCAAGGTGAGATATGGAATCGACGGAAGAATGGTGAAATGTACGCTGAATGGTTAACTTTAAATACGGTTTTAAATGATGAGGGATTAGTTAAAAATTATATTGGTGTATTTTCAGATATTACATCCCTCAAAAAATCTCAGGAAGATTTTGAGTATAAAGCGCACCACGATACGCTTACTCAACTACCTAATAGATTACTATTAAAGGCGAGGATGGAGCACGCGCTTGTTCGATCTGTTCGCTCCGAAGAGCTAATTGCTATTTTGTTTATTGATCTGGATGGGTTTAAACCTGTTAATGATCTGCATGGACACCCAAAAGGAGATATTCTATTACAAATGGTAGCTGAACGGCTGTTAAAGAATGTTCGAGGCGCAGATACTGTTTCTCGTTGGGGTGGAGATGAATTTGTCATAATGCTTGAAGATATAAAAAGGGAAGGTGTCGCTGCAATTGCACAGAAGTTAAATCAAGAAATATCGAAACCTTATGACATTGACGGCTGCTCTATATCGGTATCTAGTAGCATAGGGATTGCATTTTCATCGGATAAAATAACAGCCGACCAAACCATTAATAATGCCGATAATGCGCTATATCAGGTTAAAAACTCTGGACGTAATAATTATAAATTTTATGATGAGTAATGCATTATTCGTTGAATCCAAGTTTAAAAAATAAGCAGTAAAATATTATTATAAGGAGAGTATTCAAAACTCTGTATCAAAGGTAATTTAAATATTTGGGACGTAAATGCTGTATTGTTTCTGAAATCCTGCAGTGGGTCGATAGCTGCCCTTCGGTGACTCGCATTATGAAAAGTAAGTAATGGTAATACTTCTCAACGCTACCGCTTACGTTAAGGAAATTAATGTTTACTATTATTTGAGTTTATTTCTCAATTGAATTCAACAGCGACGAACTCAAATAAGGCACTTTGCCCGAAGGAACTATTTTTGATGCATTTTCCAGATGTAAGTCTTGATCATCAAAGTAAATATGTGGATTAAATGCTTCCAGTACTTTAGTTTTTTCTAGCCCACCTAAAAAGAACACTTCATCCACATACACACCCCAATGCCTGAGCGTTTTAATAACACGCATTTCTGCTGGGGCGCTTCTCGCTGTAACAATCGAAATTCGCACAGGTGAGGATTCAACACTAAAAGGTAATCGCTCCTGCAGTTTGGCTAACTTTTTAAGTAACGCGGCATACGGGCCTTCCTGCATCGGCTCATTTTGTTGTTCATCTTCAATTTGAGTGAACTTGTCCAATCCTTCTGCTTTATAGACTAGTTCAGAGCTTTCATCAAATAAAACAGCATCTCCATCAAACGCGATGCGCACTTGGCCAGCAGGAATTTTCTTGGGATTCTTAGGTGGATTTTTTAAGATAGCCGCTGCACAGGTTTTTGCATCAATTACTTTTTGTGCATCTTTAACGGTGGTGGTTAGAAACAGATCGACCTCAAATGCATCTAAATAACCCACAACAGATTCACCACCAGTAAAAGCATGACGAGAGATTTTAATCGCTTGGTTTCTGATATTTTGTAAAACGCGAATACCTGTTTCTGGACTATTACGCGACATAACCACGACTTCAACTAAGGGTGATTCACCTTCAGGTTGGTATTTATTAAGCTCAAGTAAGGCTTTAACTAAGGGCATGCCTGTACCATTTTCTAGTGCGGCATCTTCACGCTCAAGCATGTATTTTCTATACTCAGAGATAGCGGTACTTTTATCCTCAGCAAATTTTTCACGGAAAAACTGATCCGCTTCTTTTAAATCAAACAAAGCGGTGGCTGATACGCCAATGACTAAAGTTTCTGACAAATTAACTGACATAAATTTACCGCGGGTTAAAGGTTTTGACATAAAGTTTAAGTGCGCCTTATGAAACAAAGTAACGCTTAATAAGGAACTAATGAATTCACGCTACGGGATAGTTTGCATGTAGGTAGCATCCGCAATTGAGCTCGCATCATGATTGTAAGCTATTTATCTTACGGGTTGCGGTGAATGTTTAAAATCGCATATTTAAGTAATGAGTGCTTTTATCAAAGCACTTTCAGTAGAGTATTCAGCCTTATAATTATTATTAGTGGCTTAAATTTCTCTGGATAAGCCTAAATATCCTTGGTTAATCAAGGAGAAGAGGCAGAAATAACCCTGTTATTTTCCATTGTGTTATTTGAGGATAACTTAAGATGAATCCTCTCTACACCACTAGTTACACACATTTTCTGTGGATAAGTTTGTGTGTAATTTTTGAGTAACTGCTTCAGCCCAGCGTATTCAAAGGCTACAGTTTAAATCGTACAAAATTTATACAATTTTTCGAGAGCCGGCAAGCAATAGGTAGATACTCGGTTTTATAATGGCTATAGGGCACTAATATCAAATCCTTACGTTTGGGCAAACGTCCTCGGGAATTATTTATTTTCCTTGCGTAGTAATAGGGCAGTTTAATCAGGGTGAGTTTGTTGCTATTAGTGAGTCAGTATCTTGAATAATAAGCAATTATGGATTTTAGCGGGAGGGAATGGGGCAGGGAAGAGTACCTTTTACCGAACACAGTTAGAATTTTTAGGCTTAGCTTTTATTAATGCGTATGTGTTAGCAAAAGAGCTATACCCTCAATCACCTGAGGAGCATAGTTATGAAGCCGCTAAATTAGCCACGGAAATGCATTTTCGATTATTGCAGGAAGGCAGGCGTTTTTGTTTTGAAGCAGTGTTCTCTCACCCTTCAAAAATAGATTTTGTTGCTCAAGCGAAAGCGTTGGGTAAAGTGGCTGCTAGGATTCCTCGCTTGCTAGTCAATATTAAAAAGACATTACTGCTGTGTGATCGGGTTTATATTTTAGATAACTCGAGTTTCGATAAACCCTTGCAGCAAGTTGCAGCGATTCAAAATGGTAAAATACAAACAAAAATGAGTTTACCTAGTTGGGATAGTGACTTACTGGGGGATTACCAATAAGTAATCAGTGGCTGCAACAGCTAATGTTAGCGTTCTAAAAAAATAAACCGTAATAATTACAAATATCGTAATTTTCGAGTCTGACGCCAATACGGGTAATGATCCGAGGAAAAAGCATAGACGGCTTTATGTTCACCGCCATGACTTTTCAAATCGACTTGCTGATCATCTTGCAAGCCCATTTTGCTAATGAATATAGGATTTGAAGTGGGTTGCTTAAAAATCCCAGTGGCAATAGTTTTGCCTTGATACTCAACTTCAGTTGATAGTGACGTATTAACCGATAAAAGTTGCATAAATTTAGCCTTTTTCATTTTTTGCTGATAAAGCTCCCAGTTCCTTAATCTAATGAACTTGAAGTAACATGAAAAGCATAGGCATAAATATTCGCTAAGGAAGCCCCCTTTAAAAAATCCTGTTACTTAATATTATTAACCATATCAGGCGGAGCACATATCGCTGTAGATTAATAAATGTTTCAGCGTAATAACTCAACGGCTCATCAAGGTAGCGAGTTAATAACAAGGTTTTGGTACTAAGCGTTTGTATGACACTCATCGTGCCATGCGTTCTGAACTCAGAATGATGACGGTAAGCAATGTACATGCCTTATTGTGAGTAACAAAGACAGGCGAGAACGTAGTTTTGTTTTTTAAAGCTTCTTTCAAGCCATGCAGTGCTTTAGTTAGAGAGGGGGAGTCTAAACTGCTCACGCAATAAAGCATGCGCATTGCTTACCGTCATCACAGGTATTCAAGTCAAGAATTAACGATTTAGTACATCATTGCGGGTAGTCTCTGCAACGGCAGCAACTTGCTCAATCAGTGCTTGGGGTACATTTAGTTCCTGTAGTGTTGCTGCTAAATCTTCTACTACAGCATCAAAATGACTATCATCTAAGCCCATTTCGACAAATTTAGCATGTGCAGTACGCATGTCTGTACCGCTATAGTTATTCGGGCCACCAAAGGCCATGGTCAAAAAGGCTTTTTGTTTAACTGCTTGTTTATCCATATCAGTCTTATCAAAAAAACGATTAATTCTTTCATCTTTTAATACGCGGCGATAAAAAATATCCACAGCTGCATCAACTGCTGCTTCGCCACCAATTTTCTCAAATAAAGATGTGTTTGTTGTATCGTTCATAAAGTTACCTGCCTAAAATTGTTAAATTATGCAAAAACTGCATCAGTAGTATCTAATATATATTACACTTTTACAATATAAATATTACAAAAGATATTTATTGCTCCGCATAACCCATGTGTTAAGGTATACTGCTCACTCTATAAATGCATAAATTGCCATTTTAACTACTTTATAGCTAAATAACGCAGCAAAAATTACCATGCAAAATCAACTTGGGTCGCGACAAGAACAAATTTTAGCCTTACTACTCGGCACTAAAACAGGCTTGAGTATTGACGTGATGGCTGGAAAACTTGAGATTTCTCGCAATGCAGTAAAGCAACATCTGACCGTTCTGGAAAAAGATCTGTTAATTCAAGCAGGGAAATTTAACCTGACTAAAGGCAGACCTTCGCGTAGCTATGTGTTGACTGATCTGGGAGTGAATCAATTTACCAAGCAGTATTCCTGGTTTTGTAATTTATTGATATCTGAACTTAAAGAAGAAATGGGGGGTGAGGCTTTAGCTCAGTTTATGAGCCGATTAGGTAGTAAAGTTGCCGATTCTTTAGCCGCTCAATTTAAAGATCAAAATATCGCAGAAAAAGTGCAAACGCTAAGCGCCATTTTGCATAATTTAGGTTATCAAGCCACTGTTGAAAAACACGATGGCGCAATGACTATTAACGCCGTTAACTGTGTCTTTCATGACTTAGCTCAAGAGCATACTGAGTTATGTGAATTTGACCGAAGCTTAATCCGTACTCTACTCGATAACCCCGTAGAACAAATTGAATGTATGGCTAAACAAGGGTGTGCATGTCGATTTAAAACGAAAACTTAAAGCACACTTAATTCGCTGCGTATGTGAATAAACAGGGGCAGGATGTTGCCATGTTTAATGATGAACTAGGAGGGCGCGGCATGCAATCGGGGGTAAGTCCCGATAATGCGGACTTTAATCGTTCAAGTTGGTGATGATTACATCGAGTCGATGAAGGCTAGGTAGTTCGAGGGTAATCTCGTGCTATTTATAAGTAGGGATAGGTATTTGTACGCTTTAAAATCCTGCTTATTGAAAAACAATAAGCAGGCTTTTTTGTGTTACTTCAGTTGTTGATAATACTCAGCTAACTGTTTAATTTCAGTGTCACTGAGTTGTTTAGCGATTACCCGCATACGGCTATAAATATCATTATGGCGTGTGCCATTTTTATAGGCGAGTAGTGTGGCTTCTGTATAGTCAGCTTGTTGTCCGGCAAGTGCTGGAATATCCATGCGCTTGCCTTCGCCATCGGCACCGTGGCAAGCAAAACAAGGCGGTAATATCTTCTTACCATTGCCTTTATCAACGAGCGAAATCGCTTTGCTAATATCTACTTTGGTTGCTGGGTTTTGTGCGGTTGGCAATGATTGAAACCAGGCGGCTAAATCAGCGCTGTTTTGCTCGCTTAAACCGGTAGCAATAGAGGACATCATGGCATTATCACGTTTACCATCTGCGTAATCACGCAATTGCTTATAGGTATAATTAGCAGTTTGTCCAGCTAACGATGGAAACATGCCCATGCTACTGATGCCTTTTTCACCATGACAGCCGGCACACGATTCGGCCAGTTTTTCACCTTTTTTGATGTCACCATCTTTAACGAAATTAAGTGCTTCTGGAACCCAAACCATATTTGACGCGGGTTCTGCCGAAACAAAAGCCGGTGCGAGGCATAAAATTAAAGGAAGTATGCGTTTCATGTTTAATATCCCCATGCGCTTGAACCGTAAGTGTCCATAAAAAAGAATTGTAAAATAGGTACACCAAAGCTGATTAGCATTAATACGGCGATGACTTTGTTCCACAATTTAAAATCATTCAAATACTCAGGTAGATCTTTAACTTCATGTAAAGGCTCTGCATATTCCACTTCGCCTGAAAACACTTCTGTTGTCTCGCCAAATTGCGTTTTTACTAGAATGTAAAAAAACAAGCAGGCAGAACCGAGTAGTATTAAGCCACCGAGTATCATTAATATTTCATACGGTTCCCATGATAGGGTAAGTAGATTATTGTATTGCACACTAGAGATACGTCTAGGCTGACCTAATAACCCTAATACATGCCACGGTGTGGTCATAATACTCATACCAATAAACCAAGTCCAAAGTTGAACTAAGGCTAATGATTTAGAGACTAACGGTTTTTTGGTCAGGATAGGCCATAAGTAATAAGCAATCGCAAAGTACATAATAACCGTTGTACCTGCAAAGATCAGGTGAAAATGTCCTGGAACCCATGCGGTATTGTGGATCATTGCATTCATGGCATAACTGGCGTTTACAATCCCGCCAAAGCCACCAAAAATAAGCATCACTAAAGATAAAATAACCGAGAGTACCATCGGGTTGCCCCACGGTAAGCTACCTATCCAACCAAATAAACCTTTACCACCACGTAAACGCCCCGCGATTTCTAAAGAGGCAATCACAGTAAAGCCAGTGACTAAGGTCGGTAAAGCAACAATAAAGGTACCGATACCATGCAGTAATTTCCAGCCTTTTGCTTGCTCAGGATCCATATATAAATGATGGAAACCAATGGGCAAAGAAAATACTACTAAGACAATAAATGCCATACGTGCAGCTTCTTCACTGAATAAATAAGAACCCGCTTGCTTAGGAACAAACGAATAAAAAGCAATATAAGCAGGAATTAACCAGAAATAAACGATTGGGTGTAAAGTCCAAGCGAATAAGGTTCTTGCTAAGCCGGGATCAACGGTATCCATCCAACCTAGGGCTAGGGGAATTAGTTGAAATAACACTTCTATCGCAACACCTGCACTGGTCCATAACCATAATAGAGCATTGGCTGTGGTGGCAAACATCGCTAAGGGCACTGTTTTACCTGGATTGGCTTTTTTCCATTGGTAAAACATCACCACCATAATGGCACACCAAACCCATGAGCCAATAACCAGTAACGTGGCTCCAATATAAAAGGCTGAATGAGCTGTTACGGGAGGGTAGAAGGTATAGAGAACTGACGCTAGACCACTAAGTAGTGGTACGGCAGCCATAACGACACCTGTGAGTGCAATAGCAAAGCCTGCCCAAGCAAGTTTTGGATTCCAAATGGGTACTTTTAAGCTACTGCTCGCCGTGTGATAACCGAAACCCATAATAAAAAAGGTGGTTAAAACAAAGGCCATTAATACACCATGTGTACTGACTGAGGCAAAATAAATACTAATAGAAGATAGCGATTCAAATAAACCACTGCGTTCTAAGACTTGAAACTCGCCCATAAAGCAGGCAACAATAAACGCTGTAAACGCCACCCACATATGGCTAAGCGCTAGATTTTTTGTTGTTGAATCATTCATTGTTGCTTTCCTCATCTGCTGTCGCTGTTGTGTTTAACACAGCCGCTTGTTTTGCTCTCGTGGCTTGCCACTCTTCTTTTTCGATCACTAAGGCTTTGCTCCACATATGATCATGGCCTAAACCACAGTATTCATTACATAGCATGGGGTATTCACCTGGGCGTGGAAAAGAACTTTCGATTTGTGAGACATAACCCGGAACAATCATGGTGCTCATATTTGTCATGGGCATATGTACACCATGTAGAACATCCATGCTCACCCAGCGAAAGGTTACTCGGGTTTCAGCAGGTAAAGTAATGTGTTTAGGGAAGAAGGCATAGCGGCCAGCAACCATGCGTACGGTAATATCGCCATTTTCAGCAACTTGTACGCCTAAATTCTCTTCCGCAAATTCTTCGCTTAAATGGATTTTTCGCGAATCAATCGTTTCTACATTACTTGGCGCATTGACGCCATGAAATAAAGCATCGATCATGATGATGCCCATAAATAAGGACACCATTCCCAGGGAAATTTGTATCCATTTTTTTTCTAAAGGATCAATATGCATAGCGCACCTTAATTGATTATGCCACGAGATAAAAATACCCCGTAATAAAGAAATAACCAGGCAACGACCATACCGCTACCGACTGACAACATTAAAACCCAGGTGCCAACAGGGGGACTTTCGAGTATTTTTTTACGCTCTTCTTCGCTGATTTCTGTCATATTAAACCTCATTATAGTGTTGAAAACGGAGAAAATAGGGGATATGCCTTATTTTTACAATGCATTTAAGGATACACTAATGTATTGGTGAGGGCAAAAAATGTTGAATGTAAGTGGTTGATTTATTATTGTATTATTGAGTTATTCAATAAAAACTATCGTGCTAATTAATCGCTTACTGATGAATGGAGTGAGTTTTTAGAGTGAGTACAAGTAGTTAGCGGGTATTGCTGTGCGTTAGAGGAGAAAGGGTAGCTCAAGAGAGTTAAGTTTTCTTGAGCTATTTTGCAGTGAGTTATTATTTTAAATAAACAAAGTGGTACCTGACTCGCCAGCCTCACTTAAAAAGGCTGCAACGCCTCCGATTTCTACACCGTCTATCAGTTCGCTCGCTTGAATGCCCATAACATCCATAGACATCTGGCAGGCAATAAGTTGTGCGCCGCCTTCAACTAAGCTTTTTAATAAATTGCCCGGTGTTTCTACGCCTTTATCGTGCATGACTTTACGTATCATTTTTGCACCTAAGCCATGCATATCCATTTTAGATATGCTATCTAAGTGCTCAATATCTGAAGGCAACATAGTGCTGAACATACGATCCATTAAGGGTTTATTAGTTGATGGCGCATCTTCTCTGCGGATGACATCCAGCCCCCAAAAAGTAAAAAATAGGCTAACGGGTTTTCCCATAGCGAGTGCGCCATTAGCAATAATCATACTAGCCATGACTTTATCTAAATCATCAGAAAATACCACCAGCGTTAATTTATCTTTTACTGCTGTATTTACGCTAGCGGGAACCGTTGCAACTTTACGTAACAGTACAGTCACTAAGCCTTTTTCTGCTTTTACTGACAATAAATCGTTGCCAGTTTTCTTTGCCCAAGCGCGAATATCACGGCCAAAAGCGGGATCAGATGCAGTGACTTCTAAGAGTTCGCCGACATCAAGCGCATCCATTGCTTTATAGGTTTTCATAATAGGACCAGGACATTGCAAGCCGATCGCGCTTAAAGTATGCAATTCACTATTGCTATCGGAGGAAATAAGCAGGCTATCGCCATTACGTTCTGCTGCTACTATATCGGGGTCACGTAGTTTAAGGTCATCGTAATGGAAAATATCAGGATTAGATTGTTTATCGACCGCCCATGCGTAGGTTTTGTATCCGCCTGATAAGTTACGTACATCACTGAACCCATGCTGCTTTAGAATTCTATAAGCAAGGTAACCGCGTATACCAACTTGGCAAAATACGATAATAGGCGCGGCTTTGTCGAGTGAATCTAGCTGCTCTCTTAAATGATTGATATCAATATTACGTGCTGTTGCTATGCTGCCAAATTCGAATTCTTCGGCAGTACGCACATCAACTAATTGTAAGGCAGGATTTTTGGCTTCTAAGTGATCACGCAAGGCTCGCCAATCGGTCACCTCAACTGATTTTTCAAGAATATTGCTAGCAACATAGCCCGACATATTAACTGGATCTTTCGCTGAGCTATAAGGCGGCGCGTAAGCCAGTTCTAAATCAGTTAAGTCTTCAATGTTAAGTTCACCATGAATGGCCGTAGCAATCACATCAATACGCTTATCAACACCTTCAGCACCGACGGCTTGCGCACCTAAAATCTTACCTTCTTCAGTAAATAATAATTTAAGGCTGATCTGTTTTGCGCCGGGGTAATAACTTGCATGAGAGCCGCTATGTGTCATACAGCTTAAAAAAGGAATATTAGCCGCGTGCAACTGTTTATCGTTGAGACCTGTAGACGCCGCAGTGAGATCAAACGCTTTTAGAATAGCGGTGCCTAGCGTGCCTTTATAGTGTTTTTTATTATTGAAAATTATATTATCGGCAGCCATTCTTCCTTGGCGGTTAGCAGGGCCTGCGAGTGGAATAAGGGCTGCTTTGCCGCTAATGGTTTGGGTGATTTCAATCGCATCGCCGACGGCATAAATATCGGCATCTGAGGTTTGTAGGTAAGTATTTACTTTTATGCCACCGGTATCGCCGAGTTCAAGATCCGCTGTTTTTGCTAGACTCGTTTCTGGGCGTACACCGATAGCCATAATGATAATATCCGCTTGAATGCGGCGGCCACTAGCAAGATAGACGAGTGTGTAGTCTTCTTTATCTTCAAAGCGCTCGACTTTATCGGATAGATACAACTCTATATTTTTATCGTGCATATGCGAATGGACGATAGCGGCCATTTCATAATCGAGCGGCGCTAAAATTTGATCCATACCTTCCACTAAGGTGGTGGAAATACCGCGCTCATGTAAATTCTCAGCGGCTTCTATGCCGATAAATCCCCCGCCGATAACCACAGCACGTCGTGTGGTGTTAAGGCTGAGGTGTTGCATAATACCATCTAAATCGGGGATGTTATGTAAACTAAAGACTCGTGATGAATCGATGCCCGGCAATCTAGGGTGAATAGGGCTTGCACCTGGAGAGAGTAATAACTTGTCATAATTTTCAATAATCTCTTTACCACTGGCAAGGTGACGTAAACACAGTGTTTTATTTTGGCGATCAATACTAGCGGCTTCTGTGCCACTACGTACATCCACTTGATAACGATCTTTAAACATTGCTTCTGAGGTGACAAGTAGCTGTCCACGCTCGGGAATCGTCTCTGATATGTGGTAGGGAAGGCCGCAATTAGCAAAGCTAATGTAATTTCCACGTTCAACTAAAATGATTTCTGCTGATTCATCATTACGACGCAAGCGTGCTGCGGCTGTTGCTCCACCTGCTACGCCACCTACGATTATTATCTTCATGGGAATTACCTTTGCTGAATGTTTGAGTGAGTCACGTTGTACGTTGAATATTATAAAAACATTATATAGTGATTGGTTACTGAGGAAGTGCTATTTTTTAACTGCCTTGGATAAATACTGAGATGTTCATCTGCTTAGTTTGGTATATTAGCTATTGTTAAAATAAAAAATAGATGTATTTTTATTTACTTGAAAAAACAATAATAACGAGGAATTTTAGAATGAAACTTAAGCAAACTTTATTGGCCGCTGTGGCGCTTTTATTATCGGTGTCTGCTAATGCGGCAGAAGTTAAATTAGAAGATAACTCTCTAATTAAAGGCAAATGGACCTTATATGCTGAAGCGATTGATCGCCATAAAGAGCAAGTAGAACTTTTTGGAGTTTGGGATTTTAGAGATAATGGCGTTTTAAATACAGTCACCAGTGATCGTTATGGACGCACAAAAAATCTAGAAATCGATCTTACTTATAAAGTTGAGAATGGTGTGATTAAAAAGCAGAAAACACCTGGTCGCTCTAAAATGGAAACCTGTAAAGCGGTTGAATTAGATGATGATAATATGATTTTAAAATGTACTTTCGTACATTTGTTCTTTAAGCGCTAAGCTTTGATGAATGGGGCAGCTTAGGTGTTGCCCTTATTCTGCTTTCCAGCTATTTTCACTGAGAAATTCGCTTAGCTCTTGACCGGCTGCCCAGTTTTCAATTTCTAGCATTGGTTTTGTGTAAAATTCTTCTACATGGCCTAAGCATAAAATCGCAATCGCATGACTGCCTTCTGGCATATTCAATAAATGTCCTAATTTTTTAGGATCAAATAACGAAACCCAGCCCATACCTAAGCCTTCTGCACGCGCGGCTAGCCAGATATTTTGAATGGCACAAGCGGTAGAGGCAATATCCATCTCAGGTAAGGTTCTACGCCCAAAAATATGCTGTTCGCGATGATTAGGTAAAGCAACAACCAGCAGCTCGGCACATTCTAAAATACCTTCGACCTTTAACTTCATAAAATCATCTTCACGCTCGCCTAAAGCGTTAGCAGTGAGCTTACGCTCTTCATCAACTAGTTTATGAATTGACTGGCGTAATGAGGTATCGGTAATACGAATAAAACGCCAAGGCTGCATTAAGCCGACACTGCCAGCTTGGTGAGCTGCGTTAAGTAGTTTGTTTAGGGTATCAGTCGGAACCGCTTTATTTATAAAGTGACGCATATCTCTGCGTTCGGCAATGGCGCGATAAACGCCTGCTATTTCTGCCTCGCTGAATTTATGTTTATCCATAAAAAAGTACCCAACTAATGATAAAAGCCGTTTCACTTAATTCGACACTGGCACCATACACATCACCAGTTACGCCTTGTAAACGTTGTAATGCTAAATGGCGAATAAATAAAATAAGCAGACAATAAGGCAAGATAGCCCATAAACTAAACCATGCACAAAGTAGTAGCAGGCTAATCGTAATGATTTGTGCTCTGCGTTTAGGGAAGTGGTTCAGTAGAGCACTGCCTAAACCGTTTTCACTTACATAAGGGCTGGTTAGCATTAACATAAGAATGCTTAAGCGACCCAATAGTGGTGCGATAAGTAAGGGCAGGGCGTATATTTGCTTATCTAATAAACTTTGTAGCGCAGCCCATTTTAAGAGTAGCACAAGCACTAAATAAATAACCGCAATCGGACCTGCTGCGGGGTCCTTCATTACTTTTAAAGTACGCGCCTTGTCACCCAAACCACCCGCCCAAGCATCGCTACAATCGGCTAAACCATCTAAGTGTAAGCCACCAGTGATAGCAACCCAGAGGCTAAGTATTAGGGCGGCATTTAATGCGTTATTATTCGGCGGTAGAAAATTTGCTAGTGCTAGCAGTAAGGCACCGATTAATAATCCAATAAAAGGATAAAACAGGACCGATTGCCCTAAACGCTGATTTGAGTAATTAATGGAGACATTAATGGGAATACGCGTTAAAAATTGTAGGGCAATGATAAAAGAGTTAAACATTAAGCGTGCTGCTATTTTTTTAAAGGACGACCTTCAGAATCCATGTACATTTTACCGGTTACTAATAAGACACCTTCAACAAAGGGCCATAGGTAACCGCCACCAAAACTAAGTGCAGTAACGACTGTTTGAATCGTAGCGATTTTGTAAAAACCTAAATACCAGCGATGTCCGCCGACGATGCCTGTTAGTGGGAAAAAGGCGAGTGCAATGGCAATTCTTCGTGATTTGACGGCTTCTTTGGGTTCTTTGTAGCTGCCAATTAACGTGACTAAATTAGCTGTATCGCCTTCGGCTTCAAATAAAACATTAGACTCTTCGCGGGGGGCAAGTGTTTCACTCCAATCATCAACGTGAAATCCATAGAATTGTTCGTCGCACTCAATAACACCTGTTTGAGTCGTTTCGTCGTAGCTTTTGATTTTTCCGATCATAATGTTTGTTTTATTCTATTCTATAAATAATATAGGCGTGATTTTACTCTATCTATGTCGCTTGTGGATGTTTTTCGCAGAGGATTGATTTATACTTCGGTTTCAAGTCTTAAAAATAATGGAGAGATAAGAATGATAAAAAAATCTTTAACCTTAGCTGGGTTAGCCGCTGTCTTAGTATTTTCAAACTCTGCTATGGCTTATAAATCAAAATATACGCATGATGGCTGTAAAAAACCACAGTTTAAAAATATGCAGCCTGAAGCCTATAATTCAGACACTAAAATAGAAGCGGATGCTGAAGCTGAAATATCGTTTACGGTTTCAAGTGATATAGAACCGGCGAGTATTAATATTGTGGCAAAAAAGATCCCTTTAAAATATAAGCATGAATTTAAAGGTTCTTTTTATCAAATAACAGCTAAGTTACCGGCTGAACTATCGGGTAAATATGCACGTATTAACGTCGATGCGACTGCTTTGATGGGCTGTGTGGGTAAAGATGGCTGGTTAGTTAAAATTAAAAAATAATCACCTAAATTTACTCGCTGAATCGGGTTTATAGGCTGATTTTTTAGTTGTGTGAATCAATATTGTAGTCTGTATGGAGGTGGAATACGGGATAAATAGTGCGTTGACCGCCCCCGTATTACGCAAGCTTTATACAGGCTACATGATGTATTCGAATCGATTTCACACATAACTAAAGATAGCTTCGTAGGGCGCGCCTTACGCACCTATATTCCTAATACAGAGTTTTATTTTCTTGAATCTGCCATGCATCAAAGGGCTGAAGTGCGCTATTTAAATTTAGTTTCTGCATAAATAAACGTCTGTTTTCAGGTGCTTTTGGTACTTCATCATAAATAAAACTATCATCAAATCCTGCGTTTGCAGCATCATTACGGCTACAGGCAAAATAAACGGCTTTTAATCTTGCCCAATAGATAGCACCTAAACACATTGGGCAGGGTTCGCAGCTAGTGTAAAGCGTACAGTCAGATAATTGAAAATCCTGTAAGGACTGACAAGCACTACGAATTGCCATGATTTCAGCATGGGCAGTAGGGTCTAAATTGCGCGTGACGGCATTGCCACTGTGCGCAATAATTTTATTATTTTGACAAATAATCGCCGCAAAGGGCCCGCCACCGGTTTTTGTGTTCTCTAAAGCAAGATCAACTGCTTGCTGTAAAAAGTCTTCATGGTGCATTGTTAAGCTCCTAGCGTCTTAGACCTGAATGCTACTCATCATATAGGTGAGATATTTTTGAGCGTATACCTTTGACGATAAGAATTAATTTATGGATGGTAACTTGTTGTTGATCTTGAATTTCAGTGAAACCTTGTATTTTATCTTCGGCAGATAAGAGTTGCTGTTCAAGTTCTTTGATTTGTTCGTGCAGTTGTTCATTATCTGAACAGACGCGTTGTAACTCACCTTGAATATTGGCTTTTAAATGATCTGCTTGAATAGCAAATTGATCTATTTGTGTTTGAATTTCAGAGTCTAATTCAGCCACTTCGGTTTCTAGAGATTGTATTGCTTCAGCGCCTGGTAGGGCATTATCAACCGGTTCTGAGGCTTCAGATTCAAGCTTAACCGCCTCTGTCTCTTCAGGGGTATGAGTATCTGTGTTATCAGCTATTTCTGCCGCTTGTTCAGGGGCCGTATTTTCGTTCTCTGCGGCAAGTCCTTCAGTTGGCTCTTCCTCAGGTATTTCTTGAACCTCGTTAGTCGTCTCTTCAGCGTCTATTTCTGCTTGATCATCAGTTACCTGTTCTTCACTTTTTGCGACGGGCTCAATAATTGCTTCAATGGCAGGTTCAGTGTCAGTGGAGGCAGGAGCAGGTTCTTCTTCCATTGCGCTGCTGAGGAGATTATCAAGCGCCGCATCTTGTGAGGGTTCCGCTGTGATTTCTGCATTGCCTTCCTCAGTTGAAGTATCGACTTCTGAGTTATCGGCGGGGGATTCTTCTGCGATTATTTCTGAGCTAGCCGTGTTTTCACTCTCTTGCGCAATGCCTTCTGTTGCTTCTATTTCAGGGCTATCTTGAGCTTCACTAGCGACTTCTTCGGCTATAGATTCGGCTGTGTCATCATCACTCGCATCATTGAGTAAGGCATCAATATCTATGCTTTTTAATACCTCTTCTGTTGTGCTATCAGTTACTATTGTATTCGCCTCAGTTAATACTTCTACAGCGCTTTCTTCAAGAGGTGCTTCAGAGCTAGCGGTTTCTGCCTGCTCGTTGGGGTCTATGCCTAGATTAGCATTAATCATTTCTTCAATGCTAGAGGTATTGATATTGTCTTCATCAGTGCTCATTGATCGCTTCCTTTAGATATTTAATGCGTTCACTTATTCATTGTTTTATATCACTCAAACTTTATCATTGTGCTGCTTTTTTTGCCAAAGTAATCATAAAATCAGTTTCTATGGCTAAATTATCGGCGGCCTGTATTTGCTGTAATGTTTCATTGTTAGCTCGCCATGCAAAGGGTGTCATTTGTAATAAAGCCAAGCGTTGTATCGGGTTAGGTGTGATTTGATAACTCAAATTTTCACGATGAATGACTTCAAATCCTGAGGGTATGCCGATGTCAGTATTATGGTCTTTAACCTCGGTGTAAATGAATTCTCTTAGCTGCCAAAGGTGCCGTGGACCCGGAGTAACGATCAGTAATAAACCTTGTTGTTTTAATAAACGTGTGACTTCTTGCTCGTTCGAGGGCGCATAAACACGCAAAATTAAATCAAAATAAGCATCGGAATAAGGCATATTATTACTGCTAGCCACAATAAAATGCGCTTCTTTTTGTTTTTTTGCAGCCGCAATGATGGCATTTTTGGCGATATCTATGCCGTGTAATTCAATGTCATCGGGGGTTTTATGTAAAGCCATAATTTGCCGACTATAATAGCCTTCACCGCAGCCCATATCTAATAGCTTTAGTTTGGTATTAATCGGATGATAGTCTTCAGTTATCTGCGTGATTGCTTTTGCTAAAGGCTGATAAAATCCGGCTTCCAAAAAGTCACGGCGTGCGCGCATCATTTCCTTACTATCGCCGGGTTCTTTAGATTTTTTATGCTGTGCAGGGAGTAAATTTAAATACGCTTCTTTGGCAATATCAAAATGATGATTATTTTCACACTGATAACTTTTAGAACTATCAGCTAAGCTGAGAGATGAATGACAGATAGGGCAAATATAGGGCATAGATAAGGAAGGGGGCAATTATCACGTTAAGTTTCTGGCACTGGAATGTTTAACCTTCCCAGGATTAGTTGTTTAAGCATCCCAGATGGGTAACTCAATCAAGCAGGCATTCTGCATTATTAGATACCTGCAGAGCAATCATACAATAATGCTTGAGTACCTTCCATGTACTCACTGCCTTTAATCGTTGTTGTAGGAGATCTACTGGCCAAAGATATATTCAACAGAAAAATTAAGCGACCAAGTGGGGCCTGCATCGGGCGTAACTGGATTGTAATAGGCTGCTAAGCGACTATTAATTGCATTGTTTCCCAGCTTGAATAATTTCCCTACTCCAGCACCAATAGGAACAGTCCAGCGCTGTTCTGTATTAGATCGCCAATTAGCGACCATTTGCAGATCTGAAAGTAAGTACCAGCCTTGTGAAAAGTTGTAATAGACGGTTGGCTGTATAATCATCTGACTAACGTCTTCTCGGCCTGAGCTACCAATAACAGACCATATTTGTTGCATTTCTAAGCTAACCGTCCATTGTTCAGGCTGATAAACTAACATGACTGCGGGGCCAACACTAAATTTACCACTACCCAATTCTCGCGAAGGCTCGTCAGTTGGAAATGTAAAGGTTGGTCCTATTCCAAAAGTAAATTCATCTCCTATAGTAGATGAAAAATAACTAGTAAAATCGGTATCAGCTAAGCCTGCAGCATAGCCATCACTACCACCATGTCCGTCACCAGTATAAGGTTCAGGTAAGTCTTTAATTCCAGTTATATCACCGGGGGTTCCCATTAAATTTAAGGTTAATTGATTAATAATATTCCAACCTTCAAACCTGATTGGCATAATGGGAGAAAAGCTACCTATATGCACTTCACCATCAGCTGCTCCGCCATGAAACTTGTAGCGAAAGGGTAGCTTAAAATTGGGGCTTAAAGGATTTTGAGCTACTTTCTGCCACTCTGCATAGGCAGAAGGTGTCTCTTCTGCTGATATTGATAGCGATAAAAAAAGGCAGCAAAAAGATAATAAAGAGCGTTTCATTAATTAACCTTTAGGAAGAAAGTGCGAGTGAGCTTGGGTGTTAAAAGAAAAATCATCTGCTACAGGCTCAATTTGGAAAATACGATTAGGCATTTTAGTATTAAATTTACGCTCACCACCATGAGCATCACGCTCGCGTAAATTAAATGTATTACAATCAGCAATTAAGTGTGAACCTAAAGGTTGCTCGATTGAATCTTGTACCCATTTGACAGGGAATAACTTATTAGTGCCTGAAATAATCTCCAATAATTGGAAATTACGGTCATAAATATGCGTTTCACCTTTGCGTGAGTTAGACAACATATATCCCTTTGAATGCGGACGTATATGATGCGCCCCATTTAAATTTTCAATTACAGGCTCTAACGTTAAGGTTTTTCTATCAATACGCACAACCTTACCTTGATAAAAAAGAATAGTAAGAATTTTACTCTCATCATAAGGGTCGACAATGGCTGAATTTAAGTGAGTCGTTTGTAATTTTCCCGAATAACAAAGCGTACGGTGATCAAAATTACGGTCAATTGTACGTTCACCACCACCATAACGGGTAGGGTAGCCTTGCTCGGTAGCAAACCAATCCCAGATTATTTCACCGTGTAAATTAACCTCTAAAATGGCATCTATACCACTAGAGGTTACTAATAATCCGTTTTTAGTGCGTCGTAAGGAGCGCATCTGAGAAAATAAAGGATGCTTAATAACCAGGTCAATTTCGCCTTGATCGTTTAACCTGAGGATATGCTCATCACCAGGCTGGCCATCAATACAGCAGGGCAAGCCAGTGATAAAGTAGAGCCCTTCCCCAGCAATATATTCCATTCCAAAAGGCTTAGTAGGGAAAATTTCATCTAACAACTGAAACCTGCCCAAAGGTTCAATTTGTTCTAGTAACTGAATTTTGCCACCGGGAGAGCCGATGAAAACATCATTAGATTTATCTTTTCCTCTTATTATTCGGTTTAAGCGAAACTTGACGTAATCCCAGTTAGTTTGTGGATATGAAATTAAAAATCGCATTGTAAAATTCCAGTATGAAATTAAAATATTGTGTTTTTTTTTGGAGAGGACTTGAACAAAAACTAAGCTAAATACTCATAGTGAATGAGTATTCTAATAACCCACTTGCGGAGTGATCTCTACAAATATGTAATAAGACTTTATGATGAATTTGCTTTTTACACTTAAAACTCAAGATAAAATAGAATGAGAGGCTGTGAAGCACGAGAACCGAGTTAATAAAAACTATTTAAAGATCATAGCCAGTATTTTTTATGTGTCTAACAGCCTCATTAGTTTTTTAAAGCTAAACTATTTAAAAGTAATCTCAATACGGCGATTTTTCTGGCGACCTGCGCGAGTTGTATTTTCGGCTATTGGCTGACTTTGTCCATAGCCTAGTGCAGTGATACGATTTTCAGCGACATCTTTAGTCACTAAAACGTTACGAATAAAATCAGCGCGTTGTTGTGATAATTTTTTATTTAATTTAGCATTACCTGAGCTATCAGTATGGCCTGCAATAGTCACTTCTTTTTCTTGAAATTTGCTCATATAGCCAGCTAGCATATCAATTCCAGCCGCCGCGCCCGGAACTAAATCAGAAGTCCCTGTTACAAATTCAATTTTCCCAAAGGCTAATAAAATTTCACGCTCAGCGTCACTTGCTTGCATTGCAAGTAACTGCTGTTGAGCCTGAGCTTGTTCAGCAATGACGGCTGCAGCAGTTGATTGCTCTTGTTTAATTAATAAATCTTTACTGTTTTGCATAGCTTGCTCTGCAGAAGCCAGATGTTTAGCAGTATTTATTTGCGTGCTGCTTATATAAGCAATAGAAGCTAAGTCTTCTTCTGATGTTGCTGTCGCACTAGTCAGTAAGGTTTTGTTTGCTTTTTCTAATTGATCTGCAGAGTATTTCTGAATAACTGGATCATTTGCCGCTGTTTGGTATGCTTCTTCAGCATCTAAGAATGATTGTGGTTTTTGTAATTCAGCACAACCGACTGCAAGTGTAGCTATTAGAATAGGAGTAACTAGTTTTTTTACTGTTAATTTTTTCATAAATAGATCCAAGTAGAAGTGAGGGGAATTATAAAAATAATTTATTTAAGCTGTATTTTTAAGCTTTCTTGCAGTTGACTTTCAGCTAATTTAGCTTTGCCATCTTTCGCTTTAGCTTGTGCTAGCTCAGCTGTCGCTGCTGATTCCTTCGCTAAGCGTAATGCTAGCTCATTATTATCTTCTTTTACTTCAGATTGAGCTTGCTGTAATTTATTTTTTGCTCTTTCTAGCTCAACAGCAGCATAGTTATTTGCTCCCATGTTTTGTGCTGCATGAATCGTTGCTTCTGCGTAAGCAATTTCTGCTTTTGGTGTGTCTATACTGCATGCAGTAAGTGTTGAAACAGCTGCACTTAAGATAGATGCTCTAATGAGTAACGTGGTATTTGGTTTTTTGATCATAACTAATAACTCCATTATTTAAAAAATAAATGTGACGTAAACCTTCAGTGCTAAACTAAAAACTCAGTATATTATTAATTGCACCTTATAGACTATCTCCCTATTAATATAGGAAAAATAGCTCCATAGAGTATAAGTTAATTTAATTTTTAAGTCAGCAATTTTCAATTTCACCACTTAACACTAAATTGAGAGTTGCTGGGGGGGGGCTTAATAACTGTTTATTGATAAATGGCGCTATTAGCAATGCGTTGATCTATTTTTTTTAACATATATTGATATTCTGGGCTGTAAATAGATTGGTATTTTTTTTCAAATTCGGCAGTACTTAAATTTTCTGGTAAGTCTTTAATGGTGGGGATGAAATCGCGATAGTGCGTTGTTAGTCCCATTTTTTCTTGTAAAAGGCGCGCTTTTTTATCGGAAGCCGTAGCAAAACTGCCAAAGTGTATACCTGCTTTATTCGCGGCTAAATCCACAAAGCTAAAACCACTTTGCTTTTTTGCATCGTTGATTTCTTTTTCAACACTTAGCATCTGCGCTAAATTTTGATTACTGGAGATTGCTAAAGCAGCAGAGCCCATAAAATGTTGTGCAATATCTTGGCGTTTATAGGCATAAACGGGTAGCAAGGCAATGGTATTTTGGTATTTAAAATGGCGTGATTGGTTAATGTAATTATTAGCGATCAAAATAGCAAAGCGATTTTCTTCGATAGGATTACCTTGGACTGATCGTTCTTGAGCGAGTGCAAACAAAGGTTGAAGAATTTCATGAATCGAGAGTAACCAATTAGGGTTATGTTGCTGCAAACTATTACTAAGTCTTTGCTGGTAGATATTGAGCACATCTAAATTGACATTTGGCAGCAATAAATTGCGTAAGTGGCCTAAAGTACTTTTAGGTAGGTAATAATTAATATGTAATTGACACTCTTTTAAATAAATAGTGTTTAAATTTTGTTTAATAAGCTCTAAATAATGCTGTAAAGGGCTTAATTTAATAACAAAGCCTAATAAAAACTCAGCATATTTATCTGGAATAGCCATTTTAGCTAAGTGTAATTGACTGATTTTTACGGTGGCTTTATCGGGGAAGTAAAGTTTGAAACTCAGATTAATGCCGCGCTGAAAATATAAAGCATGAAAAAAGGGGAAGTGAATTAAAAAGTGAATATTTTGTGTTTGTATTTGAATAGAGGACTGGTTGCTTACATAGCTTTTTAGTAGATAAGCAATTGCAATATTTAGATCACGCTCTGTTAGCGTTAATTTAATATTTTCCCCTTGAGACTGCTGATGGGCAGAAAGAATATTTTTAGCGCGATGAATATCGGAATTGCTTAAATTCCACTGCAATAATGGTGTGTAAGTAGGCGAACTGATAAACCACAAGCTAACAACCAGAACTAAGCAGAGTATGAGTAGTTGATAGCTTATGCGTTGTAGCATAGGTATTAGTTAATGGCTAAAGTGAAATCTGCCCGCTCAAGGTAGGTTTGCTCTTGCTGTAAATCGGCATGAGTTAAAGGGGCATCGAGTAACCAGTTATCGGGGAAGCTAAGCTGCATATTTTTTTTGGTGAGAGTCACTTTAAAATCAGGTAAGTCACTATGGCTACGGTTTCTTTGTAATAAGACGGCAAGTCTTAAAATTATCACCATATAAAAAGAGAGTTTATCCCACGGCTCATGTAATTCAGCTATTTTTTTTATTGGAATCTTGCGGCGATGGGAAAGAACTAAGATTGATAATAGGTTTTGGTCTTGCTGAGAAAAACCTGATAAATCGCCATGCTTAATAATATAAGCACCATGTTTGTGATATTGGCTATGAGCAATATTACGCCCAATTTCATGTAATTCTGCCGCCCATAAGAGTTCTTGTAGCATGATTTTATAATGTGCTCCCAAGAATGGCTTTACTTGTTTCATTATCAAGTTAATTGTATTTTTTACTAATTCTGCCTGACCGGTATCGGTATTGTAATGTTTTGCTACGGTCGATACGGTTTTTGAGCGTACGTCATGGTTAGATAGGCGACCTAAATGGTCGTAAATCAGTCCTTCACGTAGTGCGCCGTCAGAAACACTCATTTTCTCTATACCTAAACTGATAAAGGTGGCATAAAGTATGGAAAATCCACCGATAAAAACAGGTAATCTATCGGGGTCGAGTGCTTCTAATTTCAGATCTGAGGTATGGCTACATTTGAGAATGTGTTTTTTTAACTGCTCTAAGCCTTCTAAGGTAATATCGCCTGTACACCAGTTATGCGCTAATAGGACTTTTCGAATAGCGCGAATACTGCCCGATGCGCCGATCGCTTCATCCCAATTTTTGTTGGTAAATTGCTTTTTATCACCGCGTAAGCGTTGCTTAACAAATAATATACTGGCATTTAATCTTTGTAGGTTAATTTGCCCATTAGCAAAAAAACGATTACTGACAGTAACACAACCCATGCGTAGACTTTCTTTTTTTGCAATTGTGGGACCTGTGCCAATAATATACTCGGTACTACCGCCGCCAATATCCATCACCAAACGTCGATCTGCATTGCTTTGCAGGCTATGAGCAACGCCTTGGTAAATAAGTCGAGCTTCTTCAATCCCTGAAATAATATGGATTGGGTAATCAAGCGCTTTTTCTGCTTGCTGTAAAAATTGCGTTGCGTTTTTTGCGGTACGTAAAGTATTGGTGCCTACGATATGCACATTGCTTGCTGGAAAACCTTGAATACGTTGGCCAAAACGTTTTAAACACGCGAGTGCCCGCTCTTGCGTTTCATCATCAAGAATATTTTTTTCATCTAAGCCAGAGGCCAAACGCACCATTTCTTTAATACGATCTATGGTTTTTAGCTGGCCATCGATTACGCTGCAGATAATCATATGGAAACTATTGGAGCCCAAATCAATCGCGGCAATGAGTTCAGAAGTTTGTTCTATAATTTGTTCGGTGGTGTCTGTCAATGTCTTATCTGCTATAGTTGTCATCTTTTTTCTTAATGTAACCCATTTTTTTGATGGCGTTAAGTCTGTTTAGTTTTTTGCGTGCTAAAGCACATTAAAAACGCTAAATGAGACCTGATTATATAAAGGCTAAGTACCCGAAATGAAAGCATTATCAATTCGTAATTTAAAGAAAACCTATGCCGGTGGATTAACGGCAGTTAAGGGAATTGATTTAGACGTGGAAGAGGGCGATTTTTTTGCCTTATTAGGGCCGAATGGCGCAGGAAAATCTACTACCATTGGTATTATTAGTTCCTTAGTGAATGCGACCAGTGGTGAAATTAAGATTTTTGATGCCGATTTAAAAAAACAAACCCAGCTAGCTAAAAGTTATATAGGCTTAGTGCCGCAAGAAATCAATTTTAATCAGTTTGAGACCGTTTTTAATATCGTGATGAATCAAGCTGGGTATTACGGCATGCCGAGAAAAGAGGCGCTGATACAAACAGAATACTGTTTAAAGCTTATGCAGCTTTGGGATAAAAAAGATACCGTCTCACGCCGCTTATCAGGCGGAATGAAGCGCCGCGTGATGATAGCGAGAGCGATGGTACATAAACCGCGATTATTAATTCTAGATGAGCCTACAGCGGGTGTCGATATAGAAATTAGACGCTCTATGTGGGACACCCTGCGTGAAGTGAATAAACAAGGTACCACCATTATATTAACCACACATTATTTAGAAGAAGCGGAAACCTTATGTCGTAATATTGCTATTATTAACCAAGGTGAGATTGTTGAAAATACAAATATGCAACATTTGTTGGCGCGTTTAGATGAAGCGCATTATGTTTGTGACATAACGGCTGGAAAGCATATTATGCCAGAGATAGCGGGCTACAAAATTAGCCAAGATAATGCTAACCAATTGACAGTTTCTGTGTCTAAAAGTTTAGGCTTAAATGATTTGTTTAAAGGCTTAACTGATGCAGGTATTGAAGTGCTGAGCTTAAAAAATAAATCTAATCGCCTAGAACAATTATTTTTAGATTTAATTCATCAGTAAAGCTGAACGTTTATTTGCGGCAGAAATATAGTTAAGTTAGTATGAGAAAATATAAGGGGAAAAGGTGATTAACTATGAATAAAGCTGACTTAGAAAAATTAGTTGATATTCGTGTTTCGGAAGCACAAGTTTTACTTGAAAATGGGAATTACCAAGGGGCATATTATTTGATAGGTTATTCCTTAGAGTGTGCTTTAAAAGTTTGTATTTCTAAGCAGGTGCAACAGTATGACTTTCCAAATAAGCAACTCGCTAACAAAAGTCATACTCATAAGCTAACAGATCTTTTAGGGGTTGCAGAGTTGAAGTCAAACCTGATTAATAAAGAAAATGAAGACATAGACTTTAGGCTTAATTGGGCTGTTGCAAAAGATTGGTCTGAAAATTCTAGGTATGAATGTAATATTGAAGCAACTAAAGCAACCGCCCTATTTGAAGCAATAACAGAAACAAACTCAGGAATATTGACATGGCTAAAGACATTTTGGTAACAGAGAGTCTTTCCGACTCTATGATTCAATCAGGAATAAAGCTAATTGAGCGACTTGATGCAGTAAATACAAATATTAAAAGCTCATTTTGGCTCTATGTTTCTGAAGAAAAAATATGGAAACTTATTATTGCATCACCTTTGGTTGATACTGAAGGTCCGCGTGAATATTACAAAAAAATAGTAGAAGTAAATGCATTAGCAGGGGAGTTAGAAGAAACTATTTCTTTACATGATATTAGTGTAACAAATACTTCTAATCAAATTGTTCAGTTACTTAAATCTGCTATTAACACAGGTAAAGAAATAGCGGGTATACGCTTTTCAAAAAATACAATTAACGGAATGTTTATAGAAGATACCTATATTTATAGGTCAAATTTATAAAGTCCTCTACTTGTTTATAAGCACCAAGACGATACCCTTTTAATTGCTCAACCTCTCTATTATTACGGCACATAATCATGCGTATTCACTCATTACCTGCCCAATTAGTTAATCAAATAGCGGCGGGCGAAGTGGTCGAACGGCCTGCTTCGGTTGTCAAAGAATTGCTTGAAAACTGTTTTGATGCGGGTGCAACACACGTTAGCGTAGAAATAGAAAAAGGCGGTGCAAGCCTTATAAAAATTAGAGATAATGGCTGCGGTATAGAAAAAGACGATTTACCTTTGGCGCTATCACGCCATGCCACCAGTAAAATTCAATCGCTACACGATTTAGAACAAGTTAGTACGATGGGCTTTAGAGGCGAAGCGCTCCCTAGTATTAGCTCGGTATCACGTTTAAATTTAATTTCACGGGTAGAAAATAGCCAATGTGCTTGGCGCGTTCAAGCCGATGGCACAGAAGAAGAACTCGATCCTCAACCCGATCCGCACCCACAAGGCACCACGATTGAAGTGTGTGATTTGTTTTACAACACACCAGCACGGCGTAAATTTTTAAAAAGCGATAAAACTGAATTTACCCATATCGAAACCTTATTTAAGCGCATGGCATTGAGCCGCTTTGATATAGGTTTTGAGCTAAAAAATAATCAACGTGTGGTGTTTGATTTTAAACTGGCGAATACAGCAGAGGAGCAAGCGCAACGTGTTGCTAAAATCTTTGGAGCTAGCTTTTTAGACAATGCGATCAGTTTGGATTTTGCAGCATCGGGCATGCGTTTAAATGGTTGGGTAGGTTTACCGACGTTTTCGCGTAGTCAGCAAGATATGCAGTATTTTTATGTGAATGGCCGTTTGATAAAAGATCGTTTAGTCACGCATGCGATTAAACAAGCGTATCAGGATGTGCTATTTAGTGGTCGTCACTCCGTGTATGTTCTTTATTTAGAGCTCGACCCAAGCTATGTGGATGTTAATGCGCACCCGCAAAAATTAGAAGTGCGTTTTCGTGAAGGCCGAACGGTACATGATTTTTTATTTAAAGCCTTACATCGCTCATTGGCGGATGTGCGCCCTAAACCGCAAGAAGCAGAAAGTGTCGAGTTACCACCGGTTGTTGATTTTACGCCATTACCGGTAACAGAAAGACCAGCAAGAGTGGCGCAGCATTACCAGCCCAAAGCCGCGCCTATGCAGTCTGCTTTACCGGTTAGTGTCGATGCACAAATTGAAGCTTACACAAAGTTAGTTGCACCTGAAAAATCATTTAATATACAAGAACCAACAACGGCATCCATTGAATTACCTAAAGCTGAGCTTGCACCACCCTTAGGTTATGCCGTCGCACATTTACATGATGTGTATATTCTTGCTGAAACTGAAAATGGTATTATTTTGGTCGATGCCCACGCGGCGCATGAGCGAGTCACCTACGAGCGCTTCAAACAACAATATCACCAAGGTGCAGTGCCCACACAGCCCTTATTATTACCGATACAAGTGCAAGTGAGCAGTGCTGAAGCGGATTTGGCCGATGATCAGCAGGCGTTTTTTATGGAGCTGGGTTTCGAGCTTAATCGCATGGGCGAAGAAACGCTGATTGTGCGCTCAACCCCAGCTTTACTGGCGGAAATGGATGTTGCTGCTTTGGTCAAAGATATATTGACAGATATTATTGAGCATGGCATGAGTGAGCGCGTAAAAGAACAAAGCAATGAAATCTTAGCGACGATTGCTTGTCATGGTTCTGTCAGAGCAAATCGTCATTTAACCGTGCCAGAAATGAATACCTTGTTACGCGATATGGAAAAGACCGAACGTAGCGGGCAATGTAATCATGGCCGACCGACTTGGGTAGAGTTAAGTAAAAAAGAATTGGATGCTCTGTTTTTAAGGGGCCAGTAAGCTATTCAAGGGTGGCTTGGAATAATTGATAAGTATTTATCGAGTTGTTAAAATTTAATGTTAGTTACAACAATAATAAGAATAAATAACTATGCTTAATTTTCTAATTAAATATCGTGGGATTTTTGTGGTTTTATTTGTATTACCTTTATCGCTTGTTTTTAAAGCGTATATGGGGACTAGAAACCGGCTCATGTTTTGGCTGAATTCTGCGCCTGAAACACATGCAGATAAAGTTAAGGCAGTGCAAAAACAAGTTAAAGATTGGCAAAAAGAAACAGGGGGGAGTATTCCCATGTGCACCGCTAGGCCTGGCTGGCAAGCGATGTCTTTAAAGCAAGGAAATTATAAAAAAACGCATTATCAGGTTGATGTCAGTTTGATGGATATTTTAGAGATCAATACTGAAAAACAAACGCTGAGAGTTGAACCTATGGCTAGTATGGGACAAATTTCAGCCTTATTAAAACCCTTAGGTTGGTCATTGGCTATTGTGCCAGAGTTAGATGCACTGACTGTTGGTGGCTTAATTAATGGGTTCGGTATTGAATCAAGTTCTCATAAGTACGGTTTATTTCAGCATATCTGTGAAAGCCTCGAAATTGTGACTGCAGATGGAGAGGTATTAACTTGTTCTAAAGATGAAAATAGCGAATTTTATTATGCTATTCCATGGTCATATGGGGCCTTAGGCTTCTTAGTGAGCGCTGAGATAAAAATTGTCCCAAGTAAAGATTATATTCATTTAACTTATATTCCTTTTAAAGATAAACAGTCTTTTATACAGCGCTTTAGTCAGGAGTCATTAAAACCATTCGATGAAGCTTATGATTTTATTGAAGCGCTGATGTACTCTGAAGAAGAGTGTGTATTGATGCTAGGCAACTTTGCTAATAAAGTACCTGCGGGAAAAACAAAGAATGCACTCAATAACTTTTATAAACCTTGGTTTTATGAACATGTTCGGTGTTTATTAAAACAAGCTGAAGTAACAGAAGAGTATGTACCATTACGCCACTATTATCATAGGCATACACGCTCATTTTTTTGGGAAATGGAACAAATTGTGCCTTTTGGAAATAGTCCATGGTTTCGTTATTTATTAGGCTGGATGTCACCTCCCGAAGTGTCGCTTATTAAGCTGACAGAAACAGAGGCAATTCATGAACTGTATGATACACATCATATGGATCAAGATTTGTTGTTACCCATGAGTACTTTAGATCAGTCATTAACATTTTTTCACCAAGAGGTTGATTTTTATCCGCTTTGGTTATGCCCAATGCGTGTTTTTGATACAGCCGTTAGGGGAATGGTTAACCCAGTAAAGAATGAACAAATGTTTGTTGATGTGGGCATCTATGGGGAGCCAAAAGTAGCGAATTTTGTTGCTAAAGAGACAGTGCGCAAGTTGGAAAAATTTACGCGTGAGGTCGGTGGCTTCCAAGCTTTATATGCTGATACTTATCAAACACGAGAGGAGTTACGCGAAATGTTTGATCATACTTTGTTAGATAAATTACGTGACAGCACGGGTGCAGTTAAGGCGTTTCCGGAACCATTTGATAAAGTATCTAGAGCCGCGAGAACTTAAGCCAAAGCTATTCTTCCCTGCTTAAATAACTATTTACAGACAAAATTTCAATAAAATATGAAGCATAATGGTACATAAGCACTTATTACCCCCGGCAATTTTCTTAATGGGGCCAACCGCCTCAGGGAAAACGGCGCTTTCTGTTGAGCTGGCTAAACGCTTTAATGCGGAAATTATCAGTGTCGATTCGGCTTTAGTGTTTAAAGGCATGGATATTGGGACTGCTAAACCCACAGAAGCAGAAAGGGCGGGCATCCCGCATCATTTAATTGATATTTTAGACCCTGCTGAAAGCTATTCAACGGGGGGATTTAGAAAACAAGCCTTGGCTTTAATGGCTGATATTACCGCACGCGGTAAGATTCCCTTATTGGCGGGCGGAACGATGCTGTATTTTAATGCGCTGTATCATGGTTTAGCGGAACTGCCGAGTGCAGATGAAGCGTTACGCAAAGAGTTAGATATGGAAGCGCAGTTAATTGGCAAACAAGCAATGCATGATCAATTAAAACAAGTAGATCCTACTGCTGCGGCACGTATTCACCCTAATGATCCACAGCGGGTACAACGCGCATTGGAAGTGTATCGTTTAACGGGTAAATCGATGACAGCGCTGCATGCAGAAGCCAATGCCAAGCCTATTCCTTATCGACAAATTAAGCTGGTGATTGCGCCGCAATCGCGAGCAATTTTGCATGAGAAAATTGCCCTACGTTTTCAACAAATGTTGGATAACGGCTTGATAGAGGAAGTGCGTACTTTATACCAGCGTGGTGATCTTAATACTAATATGCCCGCGATACGTGCAGTCGGTTATCGACAAGTATGGAATTATTTGGACGGGAATATTAATCTCGATGAACTACGCGAACAAGGGATTGCCGCGACACGCCAATTAGCAAAACGCCAATTTACTTGGTTACGTAGAGAAACAGAAGCACAGTGGTTTTATACTGAAGAAATCGATGTGTGTGAGCAAGTCGCACAATGGCTAAAACCTCAACTTAATTAATCCTTTATAATAAATAATTGCATTAATTTACTAACTGCGTAGAATCAACCATCCATTTTCTGGTCCTGAAGGATATTCATTCCTGATGGTTAAAAGGGAAGTTTGGTGCGGTTTTATACCAATGCCAACGCTGCCCCCGCAACGGTAAATAAGTTAAAAATCCTAGAAAAACCACTGTGTGTAAGCATGGGAAGGTCGTGATTTTTGTTTTTAAATACTTATAAGCCCGGAGACCTGCCTGAAAATTTTATTTGGTGCAGCGGAGGGCTGTTAGCGAAATGAATGTGCTTTTCATGCTGTTTATTCGTTTGTTTTTCCTCTGTTGTGATCTTTACACTTTTTTTGCGCGGGCGGCGCAGAGGTAATTATGAACAAAATTTTTATTGCCAGTCCTTTTTTATTAAGCACACTTCCTTTTTTGGCTATCGCTGAAGAATCGCTAAAACTTTCTCCTGTTACGGTCACATCGACACGTAGCCAACATGACTCACGATTAACATCCAATACGGTAATTAGCCGAGAAGATATTGAGCGTAAACAACTTAAAAGTGTTGAAGAAGCTTTACGTGGTGTCGCGGGTATTAATATTACAAATAATGGGGGCTTAGGTAAGCAGACTTCAATTTATTTGCGTGGTACAGAATCTGATCATATTTTAGTTTTAATAGATGGGATTAAAGCCGGTTCGGCAACTAGTGGTGCTGCGGCTTGGCAACATATACCAGTGAGTGAAATTGAATCGATTGAAGTGGTTCGAGGCCCCAAATCTAGCCTATATGGTGCAGATGCGATTGGTGGGGTTATTCATATTCATACCCGTAATGCATCGAGTGATACAGCAAAGGTAAATCCTGTCGTCTCTGTTGGGGGTGGAACTTACGGCCACTATAAAGTGCAGGCTGGCGTATCAGGTAAGGTAGGTAAGGCTTGGTATAATTTGAATGCAAGTCATGAGCAAGCAGAAGGATTTGACTCCTGTGATGGTTCATTGAGCTATGGTTGCTTTACTAATGAACCGGATAGAGATGGTTATGAAAATCATGCTGCTTCTTTTCGCTTAGGCTATCAATTAACCGATTGGCTAACGATAGAAGGGCACACTCTATATAGTGGGGGAGAAACTGAGTTTGATGGTGGCTCTCAAAATGAAGCAGACTATACTCAGTTAGTTTATGGTGGGCAGGTAAATATACAGGCGACTGATTTTTGGGCAATTAACCTAAACGCAGGTGCCAGCCAAGATGAGTCAACAAATTATTTGAATGGCGCAAAAAAAGGTGTATTTGATACGCAACGTGTCTCATTTTCAGCACTGAACAATTTTACGCTGGCACCGATGCATATTGTTTCTTTAGGCTATGATTTTCTGGATGATTCGATTGATAGCACAAATAACTATGCTGAAACTTCGCGTAATAATCATGCGGTATTTATTCAATACCAAGGTGAGTTTATGCAAAACCAGGTTCAACTCGCTTATCGTAGCGACCATAATGAGCAGTTTGGACAAAATAGTACTTGGAATGCGGCATGGGGTTATGCTTTTGACAATGGCATACTCGTTTCGGCATCGTATGGTACAGGCTTTAAAGCGCCGACATTTAATGAATTATATTGGCCCGCATCGCCTTTTTATTCAGGAAATAGCCAATTAAATCCTGAAAAATCAGAAAGTTATGAAATTGGTGTGAGTGGTGAGCATGCTGATTGGAATTGGTCACTCAATGGTTACCTAACTAATATTGATAATATGATTGCCTATGATGTCAGTATTAGTGCGCCCAATAATTTAAGCAAAGCACAAATTATGGGAATAGAAGCAGTTATTGGCGGGCAAATCTATGATTTTGATGTGCAGCTTAACTACAATGCTTTAGACCCTAAAAGTAAAGATGTGGCAACAAATGGACATGTTTTAGCGCGGCGCGCACAACAACTTGTTCGTCTTGATGTCGACAGAAAAATAGGTGAGGCAAGCATCGGTACTACGGTTAATTTTGAAGGTCGTCGCTTTGATGATATACAAAATACGCGTGCAATAGAGGGCTTTGTCACTTGGGATTTAAGAGCGGAATATCAATTTTATGAACAGCTGACTTTACAAGGCGCTGTTAAAAATATTTTAAACACACAATATCAAACGGCTTCAGGGTATAATTCTGCAGGCGTGACGGTTTTCTTTAATATGCGTTATGCACCACAACTATAAGAGGTTTTTATGAACTGGATACAACAAAACAAAAAATATTTAACACTTTTTTCACTGGCTCTGTTGATGGCATTAACGCGTTCGAGTCATTTTGGAAGTGCGATTAGCTTGCCTGATGCATCACTTGCGGCGTTTTATTTAGCCGGTATTTTTAGTGGTGGCTTGATAAGCTTGGTGGTGTTATTAAGTGAAGCGGCTTTATTGGATTATATTTCTATTACGCAATTCAATGTGAGTGATTACTGTATTTCACCAGCGTATGTATTTTTAATTCCAACGTATGCGACGATGTTTATAGCGGGTAAGTGGAGCGCTAAGTATGCAAGCTTTAGTTTACGTGATGTTACCATGCAATTAACTTATATCCTTGTTGCTTCATCAGTGGCGTTTTTAATTTCCAACGGTAGTTTTTACTTCTTGTCTGGTAAGTTTGCTGATTTATCTTGGTTACAATATAGTGAGCGTGTCGCTCAATATTACTCACCTTATGTGAGCTCTACTTTAATATATAGTAGTGTTATTTTATGTTGCACTAAGCTTGTGGCAATGTTGAATAAATCAGAAGAAAGTTTAGAAGTCTTGAACTAAAGGAATTTTCGCTAGGGCGTTATTTTAATAGCGGCCTAGCGATTTATTTTTTTAAAACGTTTTAGGCTATGGCGTAGCCAAAACTACATGCCAGTAATGGCCAGAAAGATTAATAAAATAGCTGATAAATCTATCAGGTAAACTCCCCACGTTCCAAAAAAAACGTCCGCTGTGTAAATCTAATATCAGCCGTTCGTAATCTAAAATAGTCTCACGTGACCTTTGTTTTAATTCATCTGTAATAGCGCTAGGAAGAGGTGATTCCATTGCCCATTTTTCTGGCTGGATCTGCGTTTCTTCCCGAGATAAAAAAGAGGTTGGCTTTTACTAAAGTTATTGCGAATCATTTGCATTTACCTTTGTTTGTAGATATACTCTCCTAAAATTTATTCTTAATTATTTTATGGAAGTCAGGTGATGAACATTACTAAACAATCATTAGCTATATGCACGGCTTTAATGCTCAGTAGTCAGAGTGCCAGTGCGCTAGATAAGGCGCCAACCAATGAGGAAATGTGGGAAATTATTGAGGCGCAGCAAAAACAGCTTGATGCGATGAAAAAAAGCTTAGAAGAAGCAAAAGGCCAGCCTGAGTCGATTGCTACTACACAGGAAGGGAAGCAAGCGCAAACCAGTGCTGAGGTAGAAGAGTTAAAACATAAAACGGATGTGCTGAGTGAAGTGGTTGAAGGCATGCGTACTGCATTGGTGATTCCAGAAGAAAAAGAATACAAGAGTTCTTATGGCTTAGGTCCTGCCGCGTCCAAGGTATATCAGATTGATCAGGGATTGTCGATTGGTGGTTATGGTGAGTTTAATTTCCAAACCTTTGTCGATGATAAAGGGCCAAATGATAAGAATAATGCTGATTTTGAGCGTTTAGTGCTGTATGTAGGCTATAAATTTAACGATTGGATTATTTTTAACAGTGAAATAGAGTTTGAGCATGCTTCAACGAGTGCCAGTAACCCTAATGGTTCGGTGTCTGTTGAGTTAGCGACCATAGATTTTCTGTTAGATCCTATGTTTAATGCTAGAGCCGGTATGGTGTTACTACCGATGGGGTTCATTAATCAGATACATGAGCCGCCGTTTTATTTTGGTAATAACCGCCCTGAAGTAGAGCGCGCTATTATTCCAAGTACTTGGCGTGAGGTTGGTTTTGGTGTTTTTGGTGAAATTGTACCTGATGTGACTTATAGCATGTATGGCGTGAGTGGCTTGAGAGGGAGTAAGTTCAGTTCTAGTGGTATCCGTAGCGCCCGTCAAAAAGGTTCCGTTGCATTAAATGAAGATATGGCATTTGTAGGGCGTATTGATTATGCACCTTCCGCATTACCCGGGCTAACCTTTGGGGGATCAACGTACTTAGGAAACTCAGGACAGGGCGAAGTTGATGCCGATGTTTTTACGCAATTATATGAAGCGCATGTCGAGTGGAAGTATCGTGGCTTAGAATTCCGTACTTTGGGCTCGTGGGGACATATCGGCGATGCCGACGTGTTAAGTGCTAATGCTGTCGCTGATGGCAACGGAGCTGTTGGTAGTTCAAATTATGGTGTGTATACAGAAATCGCTTATGACGTATTACCGCTTATACTACCGAATACAGGTCAGTATTTAGCACCGTTTTTTCGCTATGAAAAATTAGATACCATGGCGACTGTAGCGGATGGTTATGATGATGATTTGAGCAAAGAGCAGGATATTTATCAGGTCGGTTTTAATTACAAGCCTATTCCGCAAGTGGTTATTAAAATGGATTACCGAAATAGAAACACCAAGGGCGGTAGCAAGCCAGATGAGTTTAATGTCGGGTTTGGTTTTATTTTCTAAGTCTAAAATCTCTTTCGTGATTTATAATACCCAGCTTAGTGTTTCTAAGCTGGGTTTTTCAGGTTTAGACGGTCGTTCTCTATCTCGATAACGGACAATGTCCTCGTTCTTAGGTTTTATTATGGTATTTTCAGAAAAGCATTTATTGTCATTTTTCTTGGTTTTGTCATTACTATTGGCAACACCGGCTCATGCAAAAATTTATTACAGTAAACAAGAGGCGATGGTGCTTGCTTTTGGCGAGGATGCTACAGTAGAAATGCTATCTTTATTTCCGAATAAGGATGAAATTAAACGTATTCAGCAGTTAGCGCGGGCTAAAATGGATTCACCGATGTTTACTTTTTATGTGGGTAAGAAGGCCGGTGAAATAGTCGGCTATGCGGCCATAGAAACACATAATGTACGGACTAAGCCGGAGACTTTGCTGGTGCTATTAAATCCACAGGGGCAATTGATTCAAGTGCATACGCTTGCTTTTCATGAGCCACCAGAATATCAGCCGCCGCAACGGTGGTATGCGCAGTTGTTTAATTTGCCACTAGCTGAAGTCAGTTTTGGTGCTGGCGTACAGGGTATTTCAGGTGCAACCTTAAGTAGTCGTGCTGCCTTAGATAGTGTGCGTAAGGTGTTAGCAGTCTATCAAATTAGTGTAGCTGAGAAACAATAATGCGATTTTTTGTGACCGGCGAACAAAATCGCCAGCTATTATTGAATTCATTGATCATGATGTTCCTAGGCTATGTGCTGTTGCTTTGGATTAGTAACGGCATGATGTATTTCCATAAAATGGATTTAACGCCGACATCGGTAGTCAGTTATTACTTGGGCTCAGAAGAAGATTTTACCCAGCCCAGAAGTTATCAAAGTTTGTTAGAAGTCTCGCACTTTCATTTATTTGCGATGGGCATGCTGGTATTGACGCTGACGCATTTAATGATTATGACTAACTTATCAGTGGGACTTAAAGTTGGCTTGAGTGCTTCGATTTATTTGTCCGCGATTGCTGATGAAGCGGCAGGGTGGTTAGTGAGATTCGTACACCCGCATTTTGCCTATTTTAAAATTGCGAGTTTTTTGATGTTGGAGCTGTCTTTAGCGGCTTTGATTATTGCCGTCTCTATTTCCTTGTTGTATGCACGTCGGAAAATGCAAGATAAGTAAGGAATGAGTTCTGCCGAAAAATTCAGAGCCCCTATTTTTTAGTCCTGATTATATAGCACCAAGTAGCCTGTATGAAGCTTGCGCAATACGGGGATTTGACGCACTGTTTATCCCGTATTCCATACCTCCATACGGGCTTGTATCTCTCCAAAGCATGATATAAAGCAGATTAAAATCTGCGCCCCATTCGATATGCTTAACTTAATGAGAATTTAAGTAAGACTGCATACATCAGTTACTTATCACGCGCATGGAAGTGGATAATGCGAGATAAGAAGGGTACTAAGGAATCAGAACTTAATTAACCCCGAAACTTTATACTATTAAGTTAAGGATAGGTAGGATGGGCAAAACGATAGTGTGTCCATCAATTTAGCGCGATGCTATTGATGGGCACGTCGTGCCTCCTTTGCCCATCCTACTTTTGAAACTTAACTTAATGGCAGTGCTTTCGAATGTTATTGAATTTTGATACCGAAGTCGCGTCTTGCGCAAGTGACCATTACATCGCTTTGTTGAAGGCTAGCATGCTATCAAATGTGGTTTGTAGTTCACTAAGTCCATCACGAGCGGCCTGAATATCGCCTGCAAGATATTGGGTTTGTAATGTCTGTGCAAGGGTATGCGTTTTGTCATGCGCAGCTTCTAGTTGATTTAACTGTTTTTCCCCGAAGGTAAGCTCATTGTACTCACTTTGTATCCAGTGAGAACAGTGACAGCGACGACTTTTCATAATGGGCCAGCCAGGTAAAGTATCGGGTGATGCTTGCATATTAGATACAAATTTATTTTTCCATTGTGTGCTAATAAGCTGAAAAGATAAGGTCTTTATTTCTTTGGCGGAATAGTCTTTTTTGCCATACAGTAGCCATTCAGGGTTGGCAGTATAGTTGTTTAGCCAGAGTTCGATATCGGTGGCTGGCATAGGTCTCGCTATTCCATAACCTTGTGCATGCTGGCAACCGAGCATAAGCAATAATAGGCCATGCTCTGTTGTTTCTACCCCTTCAGCAATAATATGACGATTAAAGGCATTGGATAAGCCAATAACCCCTTCGACTATAGAGTAATCATTAGGGTCATCAAGTATATCTCTTACAAAGCTTTGGTCTATTTTAATGGTATTTGCTGGTAGACTTCGTAAGTGAGTGAGTGACGAGTAACCTGTACCAAAATCATCCAGAGCAATATTGACTCCTAACGCGCTTTGACAGTTACTCAGAATTTTTTTAATAAGTTGTACATCACCTAAGGCGCTACTTTCTAATATTTCTAATTGTAAGTTCTTAGAATTTACAGTGGGGTGCTCAGCTAATTGAGCATCTAGGTAATTGAAAAATTCAGCCGATTGTAAGTGTGATGAGGCAATGTTAATGCTAACTTCTAGCTGTATATCTTGCTTATTCCATGCGTCTAATTGTTGTAATGCCTGACTAATAACCCAGTTACCCACTTGAATTTCTAATTGAGTGCCATCAAGCACAGGTAAAAATTCTATCGGTGGAATCAGACCTTTTTCAGGGTGAATCCAGCGAATTAAAGCTTCTGCACCGAATACCTCACCCGTCAGCATATTCACTTTAGGCTGATAATATAAAGTTAATTCATTGTTGATTAAGGCATGCTCAATTTCTGTTAAGCGGTGGTGCTTAGAACTGATTTCTTGATCTTGGCTGGCATTAAAAAAGTGAAACTGGTTACGTCCCAGTTGTTTAGATTGGTACATGGCCTGATCAGCATGGCGGAGTAAGGTGTCAATATCACCGTCATCATCTGGGTATAAGGTGAAGCCACTGGAAGCGGAAAGCGAATGCTGTGTATCATCAATTAAATAAGGCTGGGCGAGTGCGAGGTGAATCCTTGTTAGCGTTTGTTCGCATTGATTAGTGGAGCTTATATCATTTAATAACAAGGTAAATTCATCACCGCCTTGGCGTGATACGGTATCCTCTTCACGGATGCAGTTACTAATTCGTTGAGCTACTTCAATTAATATTTGGTCGCCTGCTTCATGGCCGTAATTATCATTAATCGGTTTGAATTTATCTAAATCAAGAAAGCAGACAGCAAGTTGCGTTTTTGTGCGCTTGCTATGTGCAATGGCTTGCTTAAAACGATCTACAAATAAGCTACGGTTAGGTAGTTCTGTTAGCACATCATAATGCGCCATTAAGGTGAGCTCTTCTTGTTGGCGCTTGGTTTGGGTGATGTCTGAGAACATGCCTACATAGTTGATCACTTCATCATTATCATTAGTTAAAGCGGAAACAGTTAAAAGTTCAGCATATAAAACACCGTGTTTGGTACGGTTCCAGATTTCCCCTTGCCAATGTCTATGCTTGTTGAGTACTTTCCACATTTCTTTGTAAAACTGGGGGCTTTGCTTGCCTGAATTAAGCATGCTAGGTGTGTGACCAATAATTTCATCACGGCTGTAGCCAGTTATTTCACAAAAAGCGGGGTTAACATCAATAATTATTTGATTGGCATCGGTAATCGTAATACCTTCATGGGTATCACTAAAGACACGTGCTGAAAGGTTAAGCTTTTCTTCGGCCTCTCGGCGATCAATTTCTAAACTAAATTGCGTACATAAATCAGCAACCGCTTTTGCAAAGTCCTCCTCTTCTATTTGCCAGCCGCGTTGAGGTCCTGTGTGCTCGTGACAAATAATACCTGCCAGCTTACCTTGTAAGCGGATAGGAGTATTCAGGAGAGACGTAATACCGAGGGGTCTTAGGTAATTGTTAACAAATTCGTAAGTATCGGGATGGGTTAAAGCATCATTTACTGAAATTCCGCCAGTGGCATCTAAGGTTGCAAAGTAATGAGGATAATCTGTCGAGTTTAGAACTAATTCGTCGTTGGAAATGCTGCCTTGGTTATAGAGCGCATTGCAAGTGAGGGTGCTTTTTTCTTCATTGAGAAACCAAATACTGGTACGTGATACGTGTAGCTGTTCCGCGCTAGCGGCAATGATTTTATTGAATGCTTCCGTTTTAGATGCGTAATTTTCCTTGGCAAGCTTTAATAAGGTATTCTTATTTTGTAGTATCTTTTCTTGGTGATGACGTAAGTTTTCTTCCCTTTTTTTACGATCAGAAATATCAAATAAGGTAATGATGTGTAAGTCAGTTTCAGCCATACGGGCATCAAATACTATGGATTTTTTAATCAAAACATGACGATTTATGCCATTTTTACAATGAATTTCAGCTTCTGGAATATCTGGGCTTTGTTTAGAACTTACAGGCATCTCCTGTATGTGGCGCCAGATCCTGAGTATATTTTCTCGATAGGCATCATCGGGGTAAGCTTTAGGCCACCAATCATTGAGTGTAGGTATTTCTTTAAGTGTATAACCAAAGGTGTGAATGAAGCTTTTATTTAAGTGCGTAATTACATCGCTAGAATTATGAATGACTTGTGGAATAGGAGATGCATCAATAATGGACTGTAGGTGTTTTTCATTGTTTTGTGCAGTGATGCGTGAGCGTTTTAGCTGAGTATTTCGGTAAATGAAAACCAAAAAAATAAATAGTAGAACAGCGGTTATTTCTACCAGAGAATGAGTGGAAATACCTTTTTGGATAATAGTTAAGCCCATCCATTTTTGCTCAATGGCTTGGCGTTCTTGAACAGGAATGTTATTGAATGCTTTATTTAAAATGGAGAGTAGTTCAGGGTGAGATTTTATTACGCCCACTCGGTGGGCGGTAAAGTCTCCTGTTTCTCCTGAAAATTGCAAGTTCAATAAATTTGCTTTTTTAATCGCATAGTCTGAAAAAGCAGCATCACCTATATACGCATTAGCTTCACCTGTGGACACTTTGTTTAAGGCATTTTTTGTAGAATCAACAATGAGCAATTTTATTTTTGGGTAATTACTCACTAATTTCTCATGCATATAGTAGTTTTTTTCTACTGCAACCGTTTTCCCATTAAGTTTTTCTATAGAGCCAACATAACCATGGCGGCTTGCATTAATAATCACCATGGGATTACTAATATAGGATGAAGTGAAGTTAAGAAACGCCTTACGTTGCGGAGTTAAATTTAGACAAGATAACATATCAAGTTCACCTTTTTTAGCTAAAGCTAGCACTTCAGCCCACGATTTACCTTTTACAATCTCGAACTTTATGCCTAGCCGGTCTTCGAGTAGCTGCATGTAATCAGCTGCGAGTCCGGTATAGTTTCCTTCTGCATCAACCCATTCATAAGGTGCGTAATCTCGATCAATACCAACACGTATCACTGGGTGTGCTGCCAGCCATGCACGCTCTTGATCAGATAAAATAATAGGTGGCGTACTTTTTAGAATAAAGCTTTTTAAGCTGACATCACTTAAGGGCGGAGCTAAATTTAAATTGGCATAAGTATCCGCAACACGTCTTAAACGTTTTATTTCAAGTTGCCCTAAGGGAATAATATTAGGCAAAATGAGTTTTTGTGTAGCTTGTGCTTCATAGCGTAAAGCTTCAATGCTTAATTCGCTATGGTATTTATTTTTTAATACTTGAATGAGTTCTTCGGGGTGGGCTAACGCATATTCCCAGCCTTTTAATGAAGCGCGTTTAAAGCGCTCTACACGGCCTGGGTTGTTTTCTATTTCTAGATCACTGGTATATAAAATATCGCCATAAAAATCAAAGCCATAGTTTTGCGGATTGATGATGTTAATATCAATACCTTGCACTTTTAATGAGAAGGGCTGGTCTGTTAAGTAGCCAGACATAATGTCTGTTTCATTATTTATGAGTGTTTGATTACTAAAACTAGGCGGGATATTAATGTAGTCTTTAGGGCTTAAACCGGTGTCTGCGAGCATAGCGGTTAAAGGTGCATCATCCCCCGTTGTGCCATCAAACATAATACGTTTATCTGCCATCTCATAAGGGCTGATAATGCCAGACGATTGCTTGGCAATAAAAACTAAAGCATCATGCTGAAAAATCGCTGCCAAGGCTTTGATGGGTTTTCCTTTTGCATACTGAGCCAAAATTCCAGAGCCGCCAATGGCATAATTAATTTTCCCAGTGACGACGGCATTAATAATGTTTTTTGGTTTTGTGAGTGGCAGTATGCTGATATCTAGCCCTTCTTGTGCAAAGTAACCCTGTTCCAATGCGGCATAATAGCCTGCAAATTGAAACTGTGTTTTCCATTTTAGTTGTAGAGTAACGGGCTCAAGTGGGCGTGGTTCGACAGCAGATAGCAGGGTGCTAAAACTGAGTAGAAACAAAAGAGAAAATAATGAAATTATTTTTTTCATGTAGCGGAATGACTAGGTGGAAATTAAAATAACAAAAACTTTGATTTACTTGATTATAGCGCGCTACGGCTTAATTAAATATTAATTAACGCATTTTGTATTTTGATTTTATAGTCGCGGTTAGGCTAGTACAATTTAGCCGTTATTTTGTGAGCTTTAAAGAGGAAGGATACTACGGTTTCCGGCTGCGTTTATTGAGTTCTATGGCGGCTAAGGCAATAAAAGCGCCTGGCGTAACTAATGCAACCGCAACGGTGGCTGAAAGCTTTAATTTTTGCTGAATGTTAGATGAGACAGGTTTTTTTGAGGCAACAGGATACCTTAGTGTCCCGCAAGAGTGACACAAGGGGTATTGCTTTTTTTCTATCACGCCACAAAAAGAACATTCAGACATTTTAGCCCTCATATACTTAAATTTAGAGTGGATTGATAGTAACAGATACCCTGATGTTAGCAAGCGATATTGTTATATCGCGTTGAATGGTGCTGAATATAAACGCATAAAAAAGCCCGAGTAACATCGCTGTTATTTCGGGCTTTTTATTTGCTGTTAGACGGTTATTCTTCCCAAGCACGCCCGTCTCTAGCCAATAAAGCAACAGAAGCGACTGGCCCCCAGCTTCCGGCAGGGTAACCTTTAGGTTCTTCATTCGCATGTTCCCATGCATCTTGAATTGAATCGACCCATGACCAAGCTTGCTCAATTTCTTCACGGCTAATAAATAAAGTTGGGTTGCCGCGCATGGCTTCTAAAACCAATTTTTCATAACCGCCATATAAGCTGCTGTTTTTGAAAGTATCAGAAAAACTTAAATCCAGTTTAGTTTTTTGTAGTTTGATATTTTCATCAATCCCTGGCACTTTATTCAGCATTTGTACGTCGATGCCTTCGTTCGGCTGTAAATGAATAACCAGTTTATTAGCCGGTAGTTCTTTATAGCTTTCAGTGAAAATATTATGTGGTAATTGTTTGAAATTAATAACGATTTCTGTGCGTTTATTCATTAATCGCTTGCCGGTACGCAAGTAGAATGGCACGCCAGCCCAACGCCAGTTATCAATATCTACACGTAGCGCAACAAAACTTTCTGTGGTGCTTTCAGTGTTTGCGCCTTCCTCTTCTAAATAACCTGGTACTTCAGCCCCTTTTTGGAAGCCATTGGTATACTGCCCGCGCACTGTTCTTTCATTAACATTATCAAGTGTAATAGGGCGCAGTGCATTCAGTACTTTGATTTTTTCGTTATGAATACTTTGTGCTTCTAAATTAACCGGCGGCTCCATAGCGACAAAGGTTAAGATTTGTAATAAATGGTTTTGTACCATGTCACGTAATTGACCGGTTTGGTCAAAATATTCCCAGCGACCTTCAATACCTACTTCTTCAGCAACAGTGATTTGTACCGAATCAATTGTATTATGATCCCAATTAGTGGTGAAAATTGAGTTAGCAAAACGCAGCGCTAATAAATTAAGCACGGTTTCTTTACCTAAGTAGTGGTCAATACGGTAAACCTGACTTTCGTCGAAAACACTGGCAACCACATCATTAATTTCTTTTGATGAGTCTAGGTCATGACCAATCGGTTTTTCCATTACCATGCGTGATGTTTCAGTTAATACACCGGATTGCTCTAAGCCTTGGCAGATCGCTTTAAATAGGAAAGGCGCAACGGCAAAATAGTTAACCATAATGCGTTTGCTAGAATCCGTAATGTCATTAAAAACTTTAAATTCGTCAGGATTCATTAAATCCATTTGTTGGTACGATAAACGTGCCGATAACTTTTGCCAAATAGCTTCATCAACGGGTGAGCCTAAGAAGCTTTGCAAACTTTGATAAGCGATTTTAATATAGCTTGCAGTGTCTTCTTCTAGTCTATCAACCGCGATAATGCGTGTGCCAGGCTCTAAAAAATCACCATGCTCTAAACGGTATAGAGAGATAAGAAGTTTGCGGCGAGATAAATCACCTAGGCCGCCGTAAATGACTAAATCGCAATCTGGAAACGTTTCTTGTGGAGTTTTCATAGGCTCTTATGGGTTGGGTCATCTTTTTACTTAAGGCTAAAAAGACGAGATAATTGACGCTTATTTAAAGAGGGTTTAGTAAAAGCGACTATTAAAGAATGAGTGAGAGTATAGTATTACCCTTGATAAAAGTAAATATCAGCACTCGATGGGCTGATATACAACACTTTATTAGACAGTAATGATTTAGCGAGGAAAATGTATGAATATTACCCCGGTTATTTTAGTGAGACTAATTCAAGCCGCTAACGATATTATTGAGCAAAATGCAGATGAAGTCGCTGAGCTGGATAGAGCGATTGGTGATGGTGATCATGTGATTAATATTCAGCGTGGACTCAAGGTTTTAGTCGAACAAGGTGAAGAGATTAGCCAGCTAGAGTGGATCGCCGCATTGAATAAAATAGGTATGCTGTGTCTAAGTAAAATAGGAGGCGCATCGGGATCATTATTAGGTACGCTATTTATTGCGATGGCAAAAAATGCAAAAGATAAAACGCTGGATGTTGCGGTGTTTGCCGAGGCATTTAAGGCGGGTGTCGAAGCAATGCAATTACGTGGTAAATCAGAGGCGGGTGAGAAAACCATGCTGGACGTATTAATTCCGGTGTCTGAGCTTCTACAACAAAAATCCACACAGCTTGCGTTTGATGATTTGCTGGTAGCCGTTAAAGAGGCCGCTATATTAGGCATGCAATCGACTGAAAACATGCTGGCAACAAAAGGGCGCGCCTCGTTTCTTGAAGAGCGTAGCTTAGGACATATAGATGCTGGCGCACGTAGTAGCCAATTAATTATCTGTGCGATAGCTGATGAATTACAGAAGGCTGAATAGGAATAAATGATGAGTAGTTTTTGTAATACTTTATTAAGCCAACAAGATTTTTTAGAGCAGTACTGGCAAAAAAAGCCCTTACTGATCCGCCAAGCGCTTGCTGATTTTGAATCGCCGATTAGCCCTGATGAATTGGCGGGATTAGCCTGTGAAGAGGAAATTGAATCACGCTTGATTGAAGAACATGGGGTAAAGGGGCAATGGCAAGTAACGCGGGGGCCTTTAAAGGAAGAAGACTTTGCACGCTTGCCTGAAACACATTGGACCATGCTGGTGCAAGATGTTGACAAGCACCTACCTGAATTACAGACTTTATTAGACCCGTTTCGTTTTATCCCCGATTGGCGGCGTGATGATTTAATGATTAGTTATGCGCCAAAGTTTGGTAGCGTCGGACCGCATACAGATAGTTATGACGTGTTTTTATTGCAAGCGATGGGCACACGGCAGTGGCAAATTATGGATCAACCGATTCATGAGGCTGTCTTAATTGATGGGATAGATTTACAAATATTAAAAGAATTTGAAGCCGATCAAACCTGGGAATTACAGCCCGGCGATATGCTGTATTTACCGCCGCATATTGCGCATCATGGTGTCGCTTTAGATGAGTGCATGACTTTTTCTTTTGGATTTCGTGCGCCTAAAAAAGTTGAATTACTCGATAGTTTAGTTAATACCCTATTGGAAAAATCATTAGCAAACGATTTATATGCTGATCCAAGCTTAACTCTTAATCAGTATAAGGCAGAGATAGATTCGCAAGCTGTTGCGCGGGTGAAGCAGTTATTGCATCAAACTATAGATGAAGCTGATCCGGTATTAGCCAGTGTATTAGCTAAATTTGTCACCGAAAGCAAACCCAGTTTAGTTAATTTAGCATCTGAATATGCAACTGAGCCAATGACATTTGAAGATATTAATCGCTTGTTTGAGCGTGGCGAACAGCTACAGCGCAACGTGTATTATCGTTTTGCATGGCTAAAAAATGCAAGCGGTGGAGAGCTGTTTATGGCAGGTGAAGCACATGCTGTCGATGAAGCCGGTGTGGCGTTTTTAGCCTTAATGACTGAACGCGATTTTTTAGAGCAGGATGATTGGTTGGCGTTAAAACAGAGTAAATCTGCGGTCAATGTATTGCTTGATTTAATTAGCGAGGGTGGCTGGTTTTGGTTGATTGATGAATAAGTTAGTGTTTTAATTGATGTTTATTTTTGTGGCGTTATAGGTCACAAGATTTTACCCTTAAACCTTAAAGGCCAAGACATAATGATAATAAAAAAACACTTGAGAACTTTAGTTGTATTGCTTGCGGGGATTTTATTAAGTGGCCAGTTATTCGCTGCCGCAAGATCTGATATTGAAAGCCCTAAAGAAAAAAGAGTGCTATCGATTATCCTAATAGAAGAGGGCAATCAACCTGCCTCTGTGACACTGAGAGAACGGCAAAGTATTTCTGCTATGAATTATGCACCGATTGCGGGAATGATTTTGCTCGGATTTATCTTGTTTCGTACAAAAGAGGTGGTGGTAGTAGAAGATGAAGCTGATGAAGCTGTTGTGCCGGCTAAAAAAACCGTTAAAGTCGAACAAGCAAGGTCTGATGTAGTGGTGGAAAAGGCGACACTTGAAGTTAAAAAGGCAGAGATTAAGAGTGTTACACCGATTGACGACATTACCGATTTATCGATAGACCAAGAACAATGCCAATCAACCACGGCTAAGAAAACACGCTGTAAACGTAAGACAACTCTAGAACGTATTGTTGTGATGATTAACAAACAAAAATATCGCTTTATGTCTTGTAGACAGCACAGCAATAATTTCAAACCACACAAAGATGAAATGAAATAACCTATTTTCATATAATGCGGTGTGAAAAATAGTGATGTTAAAAACAAAGTAACTGTAGCCATCGTAGCCCGTATGGAGGTACGGAATACGGGATAAATAGTGCGTAAAATCCCCGTATTGCGCAAGCTTCATGCGGGCTACTTGATGTCAAGCATATCGAGTGGGGCACAGCCTCTTCAGTCTGCCTTTAAATGCAGGCTGAAGACCTGCGCCCCAGGTGATATGTGTAACATTATTTAATACCTTTTAAGCTTGCTTAACAACCCCAGCGTAAACTCGCGGTATGCACCGGTGCATCCCATAAAGCCGTTAATTCATCATCTAATAAAGTCAAAGTAATCGATACGCCGGCCATATCTAATGAAGTTGTATAGCTACCCACTAAAGAGCGGATAATTTTCACGCCACGTTTTTGCCAGTAAAGTTCAGCCAAGTCATAAATTAAGTATTGCTCCATCAATGGCGTTCCTCCTAAGCCATTAATATGTAATAAAGCGGATTGCCCTGCTTTAGGCTGTAAGTCCTCATGAATAGCGTTAGCGATGATTTCAACGATTTCACTTGCTGATCCTAAAGGCAGTGTTTCATGACCGCGTTCACCATGAATACCCACGCCCATTTCCATTTCTGTCTCGCTAAGATCAAAAGTAGGTTTCCCTAAGGCGGGAACTGTACAACTACTTAGCGCGACACCCATAGAAGCCGTGTTAGTGATAACGCGTTGTGCAACGTTTTTGCATTCTACTAAAGAGGCACTTTGTTCTGCTGCTGCTCCGGTGATTTTTTCTACCATTAGCGTACCCGCTACACCGCGCCTGCCGGTGCTGTGATCTTTAGCTAATGAAACATCGTCATTGACTAAAACAGAGCTATTTTCAGTGTCGAGCATTTCGCTAGCAATTTCAAAATTCATGACATCGCCGGCATAGTTTTTGACGATAAACAGTACACCCGCATCGCCAGCAATTTCTTGCGTTGCCGCTAACATTTGATCGGGTGTCGGTGAGGTGAATATTTGCCCGGGACAAGCAGCATCCAGCATACCTGTGCCAACAAAGCCGGCATGTAAAGGTTCGTGGCCTGAGCCACCGCCTGATATTAAGCGTACTTGATTGGCTGTTTTGTTTGATTTTCGGCTAATAAAACAAGGGTCAGCGTTAAGCGTAATAATATCAGCATGAGCTTTTGCAAACCCCTGTAGGCTTTCGTCAAATAAGGTGTCAGTTTGGTTGATGAGCTTTTTCATAATAACGTACCAAGTGAGGAGGAGTGAGGGGTGATTAATATATCATTGTTATATAACTCAATAAGTGTGGCATATGACCTATAGTAATGTATAGTTATCTCAAATACATTACTATAATAGGTATTGAAATTATGACTTCATTATTACATTTTTACCGTACTTTTTTTACTCAAAAAAAATCTACCTTAGCGGCTGACTCTCAGTTAGTAGGCTATGACAGCTCTAATAAACAAGAGGCACTGGATGCTGTTGATGTACTGGTTGATTATAAAACTAGCGTACATGAGTTTACTGATGAAATTGTTGCGTTTTGGTCCTTACCTAAAAAAGTAATGGAACGCTATAGCTTGGATGATGCAGAGCAACTAAATGATTGGTTAGACGGTTTTAGTCATTAAGATTATAACTATTCAGTTTTAAGCGTTGTTGCTGACTATTTTGTAGTATGCAAAATAGTATTAATTATTTCAAAAGTTCTCGTGTCACCTGTGGCCCCATCATTTTTCCTGTTTTCAGCAGGACTATGTCTATCTATAAGATAGATTAGCGATAAAAGACTGTGGAAATAATGCCTGTATTTTGCAAATCATGCGAATGCTTCTAGAGCTATCAATATTAATATCCCGCATTTACTGCAATCTCACATTTGCAAAGTATAATAATGTTTTTTAAAGCTATTTTTAAAACAGGGTTATGCGTTCATTTTTAAATCTTTCTCAACACACTGCACATTGCATTAATATCTTAAATGAGCAGCTAGGCCGGTTAATTTCATGGCTGAGCTTGCTGATGGTCCTAGTGGTATTTGCTATTGTTGTCCTGCGTTACTTATTTGATATTAGCTGGGTCATGATGCAGGAATCGGTTGTGTATTTGCACAGTCTACTTTTTATGTTGGGAGCAGCTTACACCCTAAAACACGATGGGCATGTACGTGTCGATATTATCTACCAACGCTGTAATGATCGTAGCAAAGCATGGATCGATTTGTTAGGTACCGTGTTTTTATTAATTCCTGTTGCAACATTCATTACTTGGGCAAGTTGGGAATATGTTGCAGATTCCTGGGATATTTTAGAAAGCTCACGCAATTCAGGGGGCTTGCCCTTAGTGTATCTGCTTAAAAGCTGTCTAATACTGATGCCAGTATTGTTGATTTTACAAGGTGTGGCCTTAGTACTGACAAAAATGAATGATTTGTTAGGAGCTAAACATGGATAGTTATATGGCTTTATGGATGTTTTTAGCCGTTTTTGTGGTTTTATTATCCGGTTATCCCGTCGCTTTTGTACTCAGTGGTACAGCACTTATTTTTGCCGGATTGGGTTTATTATTAGATACCTTTGATGCTGATTTTTTAGCTGCAATGCCTAATCGCCTGTTTGGTATTATGAATAATGAAACGCTGATTGCGGTGCCGTTATTTGTATTTATGGGCATTGTATTAGAGCGTGCAAAAATTGCTGAAGCCTTATTAGAAGCGATGTCGGAATTGTTTGGCTCCTTGCATGGTGGGTTAGGCATAGCCGTGACTATTGTGGGTATGTTGATGGCGGCAAGCACCGGAATCGTTGGTGCAACCGTGGTGACTATGGGCTTATTATCCTTACCTACCATGCTTAAACGTGGCTATGATCCGGCGATTTCTTGCGGAATTATTTGTGCATCAGGCACTTTAGGACAGATTATCCCGCCGTCTATCGTATTAGTGTTATTAGGCGATGTGATCTCTACTGCGTACCAACAAGCGCAACTTGATATGGGGGTTTTTGCACCAGAAACCGTCTCAGTGGGCGATTTGTTTGCTGGCGCGTTGATTCCCGGTTTGCTGTTAGTCTTGTTATATCTTATTTACATCTCAGTCACGGCATGGCTAAAACCCAATTTATTACCCAAACCAGAAAAGCAGATAGGTCATGAAAAGGGTTTTTATACACGGGTATTAAAAAGCCTATTGCCGCCTTTATTGTTGATTTTATCGGTATTAGGCTCGATTATCGGCGGATTAGCGACGCCGACCGAAGCCGCCGCGGTCGGCGCAGTGGGGGCATTATTTTTGGCTTATTTAAGCGGCACACTGAATAAAATTATACTTGAAGAGGTGACGCGCAACACCACGCAAGTCACCAGCATGGTGTTTATGATTTTAATTGGCGCGGCTTTATTTTCTTTAGTTTTCAGAGGTTTTGAAGGCGATGAGATGATTGTCGAGTTACTGTCTGATTTACCAGGTGGAAAATTTGGTGCCTTATTTAGCGTGATGGTAGTGATGTTTTTTCTGGGTTTTGTTTTAGACTTTATCGAAATTACCTTTGTGATTGTACCGATTGTCGGACCCGTTTTATTGGCCATGGGTGTTGATCCTGTATGGCTAGGTATTATGATTGCTTTAAACTTACAGACCTCATTTTTAACCCCGCCATTTGGCTTTGCTCTATTTTATTTACGCGGTGTTGCACCAGAGGAAGTGACAACAGGGCAAATATATAAAGGTGTTTTACCTTTTATATTGATTCAATTACTTTTAATTGCAATTTTGGCGTATTTTCCTTTATTAGCAACCTGGCTACCTTCCTTTATTTATGCGTGATGTTATGATATTTCCTAGATTTTTAATTATTTTAATTTGCGGTTTATTATTAAGCGCTTGTGGCCAAACCGGCCCGCTAGTAATGCCGTTAGCAACAGAAACACAAGAGATACATTAATGGATTATTTTAATTACCGTGATAATAGCCTATTTGCAGAAGAAGTCGCCGTCGATGCGATTGTTGCTCAGCATGGCTCACCTTGTTACATCTACTCAAAAGCGACGCTAGAAAGACATTGGAAGGCATTTGATTCAGCCTTTGTACAGCAAAAACATTTGATCTGTTATGCGGTAAAAGCCAATTCAAATATTGCTATTTTAAACACCTTTGCACGCTTAGGTTCAGGTTTTGATATTGTTTCTTTAGGCGAATTACAGCGTGTACTTGCTGCTAAAGGCGATCCTAAAAAAGTGGTTTTTTCAGGGGTGGGTAAACGTGAAGATGAAATTAAAGCGGCCTTAGAAATTGGTATACGTTGTTTTAATATCGAAGTGAAAGGTGAGCTAGATAGAATCAACCAAATAGCGGGCGAATTGGGCGTTAAAGCCCCGGTTTCTTTTCGTGTAAATCCTGATGTGGATGCAAAAACACATCCTTATATTTCTACTGGATTAAAAGAAAATAAATTTGGTATTAATATTGATGAAGCCTTAGTGGAATATCAACGTGCAGCGGCCATGCCGAATATAGACATTGTGGGGATTGATTGTCATATCGGTTCGCAACTCACAGAAACGCGGCCCTTTTTAGATGCCTTAGATAGAGTGCTTAAAGTGATTGCAGCTTTAAAAGCAGAAGGCATCACATTACATCATTTGGATTTAGGCGGTGGTTTAGGGATTTGTTATGACGATGAAACCCCGCCAGAGCCAGCAGAATATGTAGCCGATATTTTAGAGCGTTTGGGTGAAAATGAGTTAGAAATTTTACTAGAACCTGGGCGTGCCATTGCTGGAAATGCGGGGATCCTAGTGACTAAAGTAGAATACTTAAAACCGACCGAATATAAAAACTTTGCGATTGTTGATGCGGCGATGAATGACCTAGTGCGTCCTTCACTTTATAGTGCATGGCAGGCAATTATTCCGGTGCAATTAGGTAGCCAAGCAGAAGAAAAACAGTGGGATATCGTAGGCCCTGTTTGTGAAACTGGTGATTTCTTAGGTAAAGACCGATCCTTAGCATTACAGCAAGGCGATTTATTAGCCATTCGTTCTTCAGGAGCGTATGGTTTTACCATGAGCTCAAATTATAATTCGCGCCCTAAATTAGCTGAAATTATGATCGATGGTTCAGCAATGCACGTAATACGCGAACGCGAAAGCATTGAGCAACTTTGGTTAGGTGAGCACTTGCTACCGTAAGGAGTATTGATATGACACTTGAATTTACGAAAATGCACGGCTTGGGTAATGACTTTGTGGTCATGGATGGCATACGCCAAGACATCAATTTAAGTCCTGAACAAATTCGCTTTATTGCCGATCGCAATTTTGGCGTGGGTTGTGATCAGTTATTATTAGTTGAATTAGCGGCAAATCATTCTGATGCCGATTTTCGTTATCGTATTTTTAATGCCGATGGCAGTGAAGTGGCGCAGTGTGGCAACGGAGCACGCTGTTTTGCACGTTTTGTGCGTGATAAAAAATTATCTTATAAAGATAATATCTTAGTAGATACCCATGCAGGGCAATTATTGCTCAGCTTTGATGACGATGGGCTCATTACCGTTAATATGGGAAAACCACGACATAAGCCTGCGTTAATTCCACTAAAAACCGAACAAGAAGAGAAATTTTATACTGTCGATGTGGATGGGGTAGAAAAAGCATTTGGTGCGGTTTCTTTAGGTAATCCCCATGCGGTCTTACAAGTGACTGATGTACATAGCCCGATTGAGCTTATTGGCGAGGCGCTAGAAAGTCATCCCTTTTTTCCTGAAAGGGCGAATATAGGCTTTATGCAAGTCGTGGATAGAAACAATATCAAGTTACGCGTGTATGAGCGTGGCGCAGGTGAAACACTGGCTTGTGGTAGTGGTGCTTGTGCCGCTGTTGTTATCGGCATAGAACATAATTTACTAGATAATGATGTCACGGTTCAGTTACCGGGCGGAACATTAAAAATACATTGGACTGGACGTGATTTTCCTGTTTTTATGACAGGTCCAGCCGTTAACGTTTTTGAAGGAAGTATCGAGTTATGAGTGATGTGGAAGCGAGTGATGTAGCAGACTATTTACAAAATAATCCTGAATTTTTTAATGAGCATTTAGAGCTTTTGGAACAAATCAGCGTTCCTCATCCGAGTGGCAATGCTATTTCATTAGTTTCTAAACAGCTGGAACTATTTCGTAGTCGTCATCATGAAATGGAAAGTGAGCTGAATGATTTAATTGATATAGCTAGAAATAATGATGATTCAGCGAATAAAATGCACGAATTAACCCTCGCTGTTTTAGAGGCTGACACTTTAGATGTTGCTGTCGCTAATTTAGATGAAGTCTTAAAAGAATGTTTTTTAACTGATTTTTTTGCGATTAAAATTATCGCAGAAGCAACGTCTGATACGGCTTTAACTGATGTATTTGTTAACTCGGATAATGAAGGTTTAACGCACTTTGTAAAAGAATTAACCAGCAATCATGCCAGCTGTGGGCGACCTACCTTAGCGCAAGCTGAATTTTTATTTGGCGCACAAGCCTTAGACGTACAATCCTGTGCGATTATCCCGATGGCTTTTTTAGAAATTGAAGGCATTATTGCCATTGGTAGCAGTAATGCAGAGCGTTTTAGCCGTGATATGGGGCGACTGTTTTTAACGCAGATCAGCGAAATTGTCGGCACGCGATTAATTTCTTTATTAAACAATTGATACTAAGAATAAGGTAAGCAGTCGCTACCGTAGCCCGTATTGCGCAAGCTTTATACGGGCTACGTGATGTTACTCAATAAATAGTAATCTTTCAGCTAATTGGCTTTTTCCGATGGAAACTATCGCACAACAACAGTTATTAGACTTTATTCAGCAATTAAAAGTCGAAAGGCGGGCTTCCGAACACACCGTTAAAAGTTATCAGCGTGATTTACGCCGGCTTTCTGAATTTTGTAATGAGCAGAGTATTTCTGTTTGGACAGAGCTAAAGCATGAAGATGTATTAAAACATATTGCGACACGACATCGTAATGGCATAGGCGGTGCTACCTTACAGCGCGAATTGTCAGCCATGCGCAGTTTTTATTTATTCTTAATGAAATCGAACTTAGCGGCAGAAAATCCAGCACAGCATGTAAAAGCACCGAAACAAGCGCGTAAATTACCCAAAACGATGGATGTGGATCAGATATCCGGATTATTAGATGCTGGCGCGAATTCTGTTTTAGAAATTCGTGATGTTGCTATGTTTGAGCTGTTTTATTCCTCTGGATTACGTTTAAGTGAATTAAGCGCCTTGGATCTCGTGGATATTGATTTGCAAGATAAACAGCTTAATGTGCAGAAAGGAAAGGGTGGGAAATCACGCCGTTTGCCCATAGGTAGCAAGGCGATTACGGCCTTACAGCAGTGGCTTAATGTTAGACCGAGCAAGTCAGCCGAGGAAATCGCTGTTTTTACCAGTGCTAAAGGCACGCGCTTAGGTAATCGCAGTATTCAATTACGCTTAAAACAATGGTGTATCAAAAAAGGCGTGCCTGAATCCGTTAGTCCGCATATGCTAAGACATTCGTTTGCCACGCATTTATTAGAAGCCAGCCAAGATCTAAGAGGTGTACAAGAACTATTAGGGCATGAAAATATCAGTACCACGCAAATTTATACCCACTTAGATTTTCAGCATCTTGCGGAGGTTTATGACCAAGCGCACCCTCGCGCAAAGAAAACAGATTAAGTGCTATGATGCTAGGAATGCAGGTAGCTTAAAGAGAGTCTCTATGATTAACCAAGTTAATAATTTAAAATCGCATTTAGTTATTCTATTGAGTGTTTTTTTATCTTTTGGAATGACAAGTATTGCCATTGCTAAACCTTTAACGCCTGTTTCAATACAATTAAAATGGAAACACCAATTTCAGTTTGCAGGATATTATGCCGCGCAAGAAATGGGGTATTACAAGGATGAAGGCTTAGCTGTTGATATTAGGGAATGGCAGGATAACACGAATGTCATTGAGCAAGTTATTCAGAATAGAGCTGATTTTGGGATAGGGGATGCAACGATCTTATCTGAATTTGTTAATGGTCAGCCTATTGTTGCGATAGCCGCGATTTTTCAAGAAGACCCGATGGTTTTGTTTACTAAAAAATCATCCGGCATAGTCAAGCCTAAAAACCTTATCGGTAAGCGTGTCATGTTTAATGCCGATGCTGTGGATGGGCCGTCAATTAGGGCGATGTTATTACAGCAAGGCGTTGAAGAGGGTCGTTACCAATACTTTAAGCAAGATTATAATTACCAAGCATTAATTGATGGCAAAATCGATGCTATTTCAGGTTATTTATCGACTGAGGCGTATTGGTATAAAGAGCAACAATTAGCAGTTAATATTATCAACCCTTTTCAATACGGTATTAATTTTTATAATGATATTTTATTCAGCTCGCAAGCGTATGTAAAAGCGAATCCAGATACAGTCGAAAAATTTAGAAGGGCTTCTTTAAAAGGCTGGCTCTATGCGGCAACCCATTTGGATGAAACGATTGCACTGATTCAAAGCCAATATAATTCTGAATTCTCTTATGAACGGCTATTATTTGAAGCGCAAGCAACTGTTAAGCTCATGGATTATCCAATGATTGAAATTGGAGATATGCATCAGCAACGCTGGGAGTATGTGGCAGGCATATTGCGTCAGCAAAAGATGTTAAATAAAGAAGTCGATTTTGAGCGCTTTATTTATCAGCCTAAGCAGAAAAATTTTTGGATTATCATTTATGGTTTATTATCGGCAATCGCAGTATTTTTGTTAGTTGCTATTAGTCATTTTTTTAGTCATAGAAAATTAATGAAAAGTGTCAATAGGCTGACTTCAGTACATGGCGCAACAGGAAGTGCTTGGTTTGATTTTGATTTACAAACAGGAAACATAGAAGCCAGTGATGAGTATGGACAGATATTAGGGTTTTCTCCGGGAGAATTTAATTCGAGTTTTAAGGAATGGCAAGCAAATATTCACCCTGATGACAGAGCTGAAACATTAGCTAAGTATAGTGAGTATACAAAAAATGGTAATGTGTGTGAGATGGAATACCGCCGAAAAAATAAAGCGGGAAAGTGGATATGGTTACATTCTGTTGGGCAGGTAATCGAATGGAATAAGCAAGGTAAACCAGTGAGAGCGGTTGGCATACATTCTGATATTTCAAGTCGTAAGCAGATAGAAATTTCACTTAAAGAAAGTGAATCTCGCTTACGCCTCAGCCAAGTAGCGGGAGGGATTGGTACTTGGGAGTATGATTATTTAACCAATACAAGTCACTGTTCTAGCAATGTAGCACTGCAACTTAAATTTCCTTGGGCGGCTGAAAACTCGACTTGGGACGATGTTTTTGCCGCTATTTATAAAGAAGACCATGAACTAGTCAATAAAAATATTGAGCAACATATTACGCAAGGGACGAAGTTAGATTTTGAATATCGTATTACCGATACAGAAGGCAAGATGCGCTGGATGCGTACCACAGGTAATGCGGAGTTTGATGAAGGTGGGAATCTTATCAAACTGAGAGGAACGGTGCAGGATGTAACGTATAAAAAGCTGGCAGAAGAGCAATTGCAACTAGCTGCCCAAGTTTTTAAAAGTACTCAGGAAGGCGTGGTTATTACAGATAATCAGTGTAATATTGTGGATATTAACCCAGCATTTACTGAGATTACAGGGTATAGCCGTCGTGAGGTATTAGGCAAAAACCCTAAGGTATTAAATTCAGGAAAGCAGGATGCTGAGTTTTATGAAATTATGTGGAGCACTTTACATAAAGACGGATTTTGGCAGGGGGAAATTTGGAATCGTCATAAAGACGGAAGTATTTATGCTGAATTATTAACTCTATCTGAAATCAAAAACAAACAGGGTCGAGTGGTTAATTATGCTGGAATTTTTGCGGATATTACTCAAAATAAAAAACAGCAAGATAAAATAAGCCAGCTGGCACATTATGATTTACTTACTCAATTACCTAACCGTGTGTTATTTGCAGACCGGTATCAAACGTCAACTAACTTGTCCGGTTCGCGTCAATTAGCTTGGCCGGTTGTTTGGTGTGCTTTTAATGCGTGTTTTTTACGATAACTGTCTCCTTCTATTTTATAGATGTCGGCGTGGTGGACT